>ERZ1674236.21-NODE-21-length-53750-cov-18.049390_pt1 | contig 53750 bp, 39 predicted proteins | sample MGYA00581210_ERZ1674236 | MGnify/ENA primary metagenome ERZ1674236 (study PRJEB41354, sample SAMEA4873328) | human saliva metagenome | biome: human-associated habitat [ENVO:00009003]; feature: mouth environment [ENVO:08000002]; material: saliva material...
AGGATGAAACGCTTCATCTTGGGGTTCCAACGGCGGGTCTGGTGACCGAAGTGAACGCCGGAGTCCAGCATTTCACGCATAGTTACGACGGGCATGTCGTCTCCTTTGTGGTGCCGCGCGGACCTCCCATTCGGGCTAGCCCGACGCGCGCATAGTAGTTATCAGTTTTTCCTGGCGGCGGTTAGCGTTCACGGTTACCCGTTTAGCTCAGGCCCTAACCACCCCGTGTGGGTGGACCGAAGGTCCCTTATCGGCTCCCCATTTGAGGATGCCGCTCACGCCGCGCGTCGTCAGTGATGCTGTGCGGCCCCCTCACAGAGGGAGAATGCCCGCGCAGGCACACTGCAATACGACATTGTACCGTATATTCCGCGATTAATCCGCCGGATTAGGGTTAAAACCTGCACAGGCGCGGCGGGTGTGTGCAGGGGCACTGTGGATAAAGGATTTTAAGGCGAAAACGGCGGGGTTATCCACAATTTTTCGTGAGGCGCTGCGGGGCGAGGCAATTCGTGATGTGCTCAGAAGATGAAGCAGAACATGAAGACATTAGCGACAACGCTACGGCGCGCGATGCTGACGGCGTGCTGCCTGCTGGGTGCACTTGTGAGCGCGGGCGGGCAGGTCTATACGGGTGGGCAACGCTATTCGGGCAGTCAGGGTTATTCGGGCTGGCTCAGTTTTACAGGCGGGGCAGGTTTTACTGAAGGTGCCGCCTCAAGTGCGCAAGCTCCCAGCAGCGCGCACCTTCCCCACACCGTTGAGCTCACCGCAAACCGACTACGCTACCGCTCCCCCACCGCCGAATCCAGGCCGCGGGTGATCCGCCCCTTTGAGAATCCCGCCCAACGCTGGAGCGCAGGGCACCGCGGCGTAGACCTTGCCGTACCCGAGAACAACCGGCGCGTCTACGCACCGGCACCGGGAAAAGTGGTGTTCAGCGGCACGGTCGTCAACCGCAAAGTGTTGGTCATTGCGCATCCGGATGGGCGGCGCAGCACCTTCGAACCCATGGACGAAGCATTACCGGTCGGCACCACCGTTGCAGCCGGTGATGTCATCGGTACCGTCGCCGTCACGGCGAGCGGCAACAGCGAGCGCTCCTACCGGCGATGCTCCACCCCGTGCCTGTACTGGGGCGTACGCCAGGGAGGCGCCCGCGGGGACGGCAGCGGCAAGGAAGCAGAGTATATCAACCCCATGAGCCTGCTGGGGTCGAAGAAACCTAGCATTCTGCTACCCGTGCCGGGCGGATATTAGGCGCGGGTACTGGATATTAGGCACGGGTACTTGCGCCGAGCATGAGCCGAACCAGATACAGCTGTGGCCCGTCACCTCCGGGGAAGGAGGCAACGGGCCACAGGAGCCAGCCTAAGTTGTGCCCACTAGCGTAGGTGCTAGAGGCAGCTACTTACTGGAGGACGTCACCGTCATCAGCACCGAACTGGTTCGGCTGTACGGGCTGGTTGGGCTGTGCAGGCTGCTGAGCAGTCTGACCGGGCTGAACCGGCTGAGTGGGCTGTGCAGGCTGCTCAGTCGGAGGGATATACGCGGGCATTGCCTTGGTCGGTTCATTCTCGCCGTAGTTCAGGCCGTGTTGCGGGGTGAACACCTGAGTCGGCGAATCATCACCCGCAGCGTAGGCGGTGTTCTGCGCCGGGTAGCCATCCTGTGCCTGGTAACTGGGCTGAGCTGCGTAACCACCCTGTGCCTGGTAACCGTTCTGTACGTCTGCCTGGGTCGCACCGTAACCGGTCGCAACACCCGCAGCCGCGCCCAGCGCCGCAGCCGAAGCGGCACGACGCTCACGACCCTTCGCGCGAGCCGCCGCGATCTTCTTGCGGAACAGGAAGAGCAGAATCAGGATGAGCAGTAGCAGACCCACAATAACCGCATCCACGATTACGTCAGTCATGCTCAGACCGGACACCGGAATAGTCAACGCGTTACCGCTAAACACACCGTTCTCACTCTTGACGCTCAGCTCGCCACCATTGACGGTGAACTGCACACCGGCACGCGCCAAATCATAGTTGAGGGTGTTCACCTTCTGCTGGTCCAGCGAGGAGAAGGTCGGTGCCTTGAAAGTGAGTTCGTAAGGAACACGGTAGTAGTTACCCAGCTTCTGAACAAGCTTAATATCCGGCTTCAGAGTGTAGTCACTGCCGAAGGGGTGGTAGCCACCGGAGCGGGTGACGGTCACCTTCGATTCGGGCAGGTATTCATTCAGTCGCTGGTTGAACTCAGCTTCGTCTTTACCGCGAACCTTCACGCTCACGATGGTGGCGTCGCCGTCCTGGCGGACCTCAGTCTCGTCATTGCTACCACCAGCAAAAGCATTCTTCAGAGCCTCTTCTGCACCAGCTACGTCAGAGCTCGGGAAGGAGTAGAGGAAACGTGCCTCCATGGAACCGTCCAGGCCCAGGGAAGTAGCCACCTTCATGCCCTTCATAGCCACCTGCTGCGAAAGGTAACGGCTCAGGTGAAGGACGCTCTTCGAAGAGGAAGAGCCAGAGTTGCCGGTGTTATCAACCTGATAGCTGTGGCCGGAGCTGTCCTTCAGGATGACTTCCAGGCCGTTGCCTTCCGGAGAACACAGCAGCGAGCAGTCCAGCACGCCCTTCATGGTCTTACGCACATAGAAGGTCTTCGACTCTTCCTTGACCTCTCGGGTGTAGCTCAAATCGGTGGTACCTGCACCCAGCAGCTTCTTCAGCTTAGTGTTCAGGTCGTCCAGGGAGGATGCGCTGAAGGTCAGGGTACGACCCACTTCTTCCTTCGCCGCACTGGTAGAAGCAGATGGAGCCATGTAGGTTGCCTGGGAAGACTCCAGACCCTTCTTCAGCTCGGAGCCTTCAGGCTTGACCTGGTTCAGGTAGGCGTCGATCGCAGCAGCGGTCTCCGAGTTCATGATGTCCTTCGCTACGAAGGAGGCAGTAGCAGAGTAGCCACCGTCCTTTTCCTGAAGCTCAAGAACCATCGCCTTGAATCCACGGTCCTGCACGTCCTTCGCAGAGATAGTGGAACCGCCGGAATTCTTTACTTCCTTCTCGCCAAACTTCACAGTGGTTTCGCTGCCGCTGCTGTTGAACACACTGTTCTTGTTGGAGGATTCAATCACGCCATCAACAACAAGAGCTTCGGGGACCCAATCCAGCAGCTCCTTCGAGCTGAAGTTTTCCTTCACCTGGATACCCTGCACCAGGCCCTGCTCGGAGTTAATGATGCTGATCTGCGGGTCAATATCGGAGCCTGCAGCCTTCAGAATAGAAGCTACCTTGGTACGGTACTCTTCCACCGAGGAGAAGGGAATAGTGAGGGTAGCGCGCGCCTTGTCACCGTCGGACTGGATACCGCCGTACTCCAGGCCACTCGGCAGATGCTTGCGAATAGAGGCATCCAGAGCCTCCGAACCGCCCTTAATCTTGTCCTTATTGTCCTTGAGATTAAAGGAAACCTGCATAGTGCGGGTACCCTTCTCAGTACTCTCAAGGCCAAGCTGGGTCTCAATCTTCGCACCGCAGGCGCTCAGAATCAGGGCGGCAATGGTCAGCAGAACCGCCAGGAACATCCAACGCTGACGAGTCGGTGCGTTCGCAGTATGAGTCATGGTGTGCATCTTAGGATCCCATCAGACGGATAGCCACGTAGTAAACAACCATGGATGCCAGAACCCACCCGGTGCTCAGCGCCGCGTGCATGATAATCGGGGACTTCGCGAAGCGGCCCAGACGGTTCAGGCCCAGGTAGGTGAGAGACTCACCCGAGAACACCGCGAAAGCAAGCACCAGGACCATGAGCATGGTCAAGAAGAACGCACCGCCACCGCTACGGGTGAGGGTCAAGAAGAACACGAGCAGGTTCAGCACCAGGAACGAAGGAATCAGCGCCAGAGAAGACACCGACACCGCGTGCATGCTAGCGGTGAAGGATACCGGAGCCTTGCCAATGCGCGCGGTCAGCTGCAGCTGCACACCGCGCAGAACCTGCACACCAAAGATAGCCAAAGCCATCAGCACGTACGCTAGAATCATGCGTCCGGTCGGCACAGCCTGCGCGGCGTAGGCGCCACCGTAGGCGGCACCACTTCGGCCACCAAACATGTAGCCCAACATGGACATCATGACAACCGCCGCCAGAATTACCAGCTGGCTGAAGAAGAAAGCACCCACCAGCGCCTGCAGAGTCGTGGGAACAATCCAACCCCACGCACCGGCAGAAGAGATGCGGGCGTGCGCGGTCGCCGGGTTGCTGGAGAAAACGTCCAGGAACGCGTTCCAGGTAGCACCCAGCGCCTTCACTGCCGGATGCGGTGCGCTCGGCGCATAGGTTGCCTGGCCGGACTGACCCGGCTGAGCGGCCCCAGGCTGAGCGGCCCCAGGCTGAGCAGTACCGGGCTGGGGTGCGGCGGCGGGCTGACCGGGCTGTGCGGGAGTTGCCTGAGCCTCAGAATTCGGCTGTGCATTAGCGTTTACCTGAGCGGGCTGAGGCGCCTGCTGAGGCTGGACGGGCTGCTGCGGTGCTACCGGTGCGGCAGGCTGAGCAACATTACCCTGATGGCTCGGCTGCACGGGCTGGCTCGACTGCATGGGCTGGCTCGGCTGAGCAGCCTGAGCTGCGTTACCCGGCTGCGCAGGCAGCGAAGCATCCTGCGCGGGGTGTGCGCCGGCGTCGTAGCCGTAGCCGCCGGCTGCACCCTGCGACGGGTTGTTGGGAGTGTTCTCCGACATTGAGATCCTCTCGTATGGTGTGTGGATGCAACACCTACCGGCTGAATCGGCATCTACCGGCGGCATCACACTGTCTTTCGTGACAAGACTCTTCAACCCTACCGTATTGAACGCTATGGTGCGTCTTCGTTCGTCATTTACTCATTTTCATCACCGTTGATGCATTCCATGAACAAAAATAGGCACCCTGAGTGCACGACAAAAGAGCACGAAAAGAGGGCACGAAAAAGCCCCGCCCGCCGACAAGTGGGTGAAGTCGACGGGCGGGGCCGTAGGGAGTGCGGGGCTCGAACCCGCGACCAAGGGATTATGAGTCCCCTGCTCTAACCGGCTGAGCTAACTCCCCATCCGGTGCAGTGACGGCACGCTATGGGTGCCAGCACCATCCTCTAGAGTACCTGAATGGCGGCTGAGAACGAAAAACACTCTACTCCTACTCAACGCTCAGAATCTAGAGAAGCTTAGCGGCGCGAATCCAGGTAGCGCTGGTACGGAGCGTCACTCACGTACAGCTCCTCGAAGGTGCGCCAGGTGTTCTCAGCACTGTGGAAGCCCACGATGCGGCGGGACTCGCGGCCCATCTGCTCACGCTCAGCGGCGGGCAGGGAGAGCACCGCCTCCAGCTTCTTCGCCAAATCCTGAGCGTTATTGGGTTCGAAGAGGTAGCCGTTCACACCGTCCTCCACCAGGTGCGGCAGAGCCAGCGCGTTCGCAAGCACCACAGGGGTGGAGGCGCTCATCGCCTCCAGAGAGACCAGGGACTGCAGCTCGGCGGTACCGGGCTGGCAGAACACGTCAGCCATCTGGTACACCTCGGGCAGATGCTCATCCGGAACGAAGCCACGGAAAATCACACGGTCGGACACGCCGCAATCGTGCGCCTTCTGCTCGAGAGCCTCACGCAGCTCGCCGCCACCGGCGATATCCAGCACCACGTGCTCAAGGGTATTGGGCAGCAAGGAGAGCGCCTCGATGAGCACGTCCACGTTCTTCTCTTCGGCAAGGCGACCCACGAAGGCAATACGCAGCTCACCGGGAACCTTACCGGCGTCAGCACCCTCAGCCAGCTCGTAGTCGCTGATCTCAATACCGTTAGAAACCGGCATGACGGGGCGGTCAAAATGGCCCAGGTCGCGCATCGCATCCGCACCAATCTGGGTGGGGGTGGTAACGACCGCAGTCTTGGAGAAGCAGAAACGCATATCCTTCCAGGTGACCTTCTCAATCACGCGCTTCACGGGAGAGGGGAAGGGCAAGAACGGGTCAAGGTTCGCCGGCATGAAGTGGTTCGTTGCGATGACACGGATACCGCGGCGCTTCGCCTGGAAGATGAGGGCGCGGCCAATAATGTAGTGGCACTGCACGTGCACCACGTCCGGGCGGACCTCGTCGAGGATTGCGCCGACCTCGGACCAAATCTCCCAGGGGATGCAGATGCGGTTCGTTTCATGGGTCGGGGGCAGGTGCGAGCGCAGGCGGTGCTCCACGATGCCGCCTTCTACTTCGGTGCGGTAGCTGGGGCCGGGGATGGGGCTGGCGGCGACCACGTGCACGGAGTGGCCTCGCTTGAGCATGGAGGTGGCGAGGCGGTGACCGAATTGTGCTGCACCGTTGATGTCCGGCGGGTAGGTTTCTGCGCCAATCAGAATCGTCTTTGCCTGTTCCATGACGGGGCTCCTCATCGGGGTGTAGTGTGTCGGTGACTTCGGGGTTTCGGGTGCGACGGTGCGCCGCTTCTACCTCTGTCTGCCGCGTGCACCGGGTGGGTCCAGCACGTACAGCACTTGTCTATTCTACCTGTGAGCTTCGTCCTTCTCCGAGTTGTGGCGGGCGGCTTTGGCTGGGAGTTACCTCTAAACCTCACATTGAGACAGAAGCCGGCAACCTGCCCGTAGACGCACAAACGCCCCGATACGAGTATCGGGGCGTTTGGACGCTTGGCGTTAAACCTGTGCCGGTTTTAGCGGCGACTGGGTTTATGGTGTACCGGGTTTAGCGGCGTACCAGGCGGTTCAGGAAGTGCAGGACGGTTGCAATGGATGCGCCCAGTGCTGCGAAGGACTTCCAGCGTGCCTGCAGAACCTCGGGCTTGCGCACGTTCTCTGCCAGGCCGCGGCCGGTAGCTGCTGCACCTGCAGCAACCTCGGAGGGCACTGCCTTGAGAGCATCCAGAGCCTGCTGGGTGTTGGATTGAACGTCGCCGGTGTAGGACTGTAGGTCATCGCGCAGGGCTGCCAGGTGCTGGCGACGCTCTGCGGTGCGCTGCTTGAGCTCTTCGAAGGTCGGCGGCTTGGGCTCTTCCTCGCCGCGTGCCTTGCGCTCTTCAGCTTCCTGACGTGCGCGTTCTGCTGCTTCTTCAGCTTCCTTAGCCTTCTGCTCTGCACGCTCTGCCTGTTCCTTCTTCAGGCGCTCAGCGGACATGGCGGTACCTTCCTTGAGTACGCCGAGGTCGAAGAGCAGACCGAAGATTGCGGATTCGGGCTTGAACGGCAGCTGTGCCTTGACCTTCTTCAGACCGACCAGGGCGCAGATTGCCAGGACGATGAGGAAGATGAGGGCGAAGACCAGCGCGGATGCCCAGTAGGGCATGACGGTGCCGAGGCCGAGGATTGCTGCGGCGACCAGCGCAATGATCAGGAACAGACCGAAGACTGCTGCGACGCCGAAGAAGGCCGCACCCTTACCAACGGCGATGCCCTTGGTCTTCAGCTCGTGCTTTGCAATCTGGATTTCGTCCTTGACCTGGCTGGGTCCGAGGGTCTTGAAGGTTTTGCCAGCGTCGATGATGTTCGCGACGCCGGACTTAATCCCGCTGATGCCAGCAAAGAAACGCTTAGGTGCCTTGGGATTAGTAGTAGTGGTCATGACCACCTCTCCGTGACGTGTTTTTGGAGGCTTCTTTTTCGCACTCCACCTCCTATAGTTTAGCCCCTTATGATACCTCCGCGTGACCGTTTGGGTGGGGGTTTGCGCTATCTCTTCAGGTATTTTCGACTTTCTGGAGGCTACATTGAGCTGCAGGCGTAGCTTTCTGGGTTTGGTTGCGCCTGTGGATTTGCTCTGGAGTAGGCGTAAGAGGATGCCGATGCGCCGCTCCCCCGCTACGCGCCGAGTGGGCGTGTGGTTGATGTGGGTAAGGAACTTCTCTGTGCGTTAGACTTCACATTTTTGCAGGGTACATTTTTGCAGGGTGAAGTATCTTTGCCTCGCCGGGGGCGTAAGCCCGAGGAGTTACTCATTCACGACTTGGAGAGAACGTTCCGGCTGGACTCGACACAGCGGGGTAACGGTTTTTCCGAGCGCGCGAGGAAGTAAAAACCGTTATCCCGCCGAGGGCGCAAGCCCGAGGGGTTACTGGTACACGGTTTGGAGAGAACGTTCCGACTGGACTCGAACCAGCGAGGCGAAGATTTTCCGAGCGCGCGAGGAACCAAAAATCTCAACCACCCCGTATGCCACTGTTGCGCTGGACTCGAACCAGACGGAGCCTGGAGCAGGCGCCCCAGCGCCTGCGTATGGCGGAGTGGTTACTGGTTCGAGCCAGGGCAACAGATAAAGCAAGAATCCCCAGGGCGGAGCCCTGAGGATTCTTGCTTTATGCGCTCCCCCGACTGGACTCGAACCAGTAACCCTTCGATTAACAGTCGAATGCTCTGCCAATTGAGCTACGGGGGATTATTTTGTTTTCGTTGCTGGTTTCCCTTGCAACGAGTAATAACTATACCGGGGCTATTTGGGCTCCGCAACTTGAAATGCTATGAAGTACATCACTTTTGGGTTGTGTGGCTGGTTTGGGTGGTGAAAGAGGCTTCTACCCCGCGGTGCTCCCCCCAGCTACCTGTGGAACGTAGAGGTTCTGCAGGTGGCCGGGGTATTCACAAGGAACCGTACTTAGCCGCGCTGTGCGCTGAGCTGGCGGCGGCGCATTTCCAGTTCGAGGAGCTGACGCTGTACCGCCTCAAACTCTTCGTCGTCGGGGTTGGCGCTGAGCTGTTCCAGGCGCATCATCAGGTCGGATTTTTGGCGGGCGATCTGCTGTTCAAAGAGGGCGTTGAGCGCGCCGGTGACGAAGTTGGGCAGGTGCTCGGCGCTGCTGACCGGTAGCGGTGAGACGGCGAGCTCCGCGATGGCGGGGTGTACGCCCTCCACAGCGCCGGAGCGCACGCAGTTGATCCATTCGATGCCAGGGGTGGGCGCCATGACGGTTGCCGCGTGAATAATGCCGGCGGCCACCTCGCGGTGGGTGCGGTAGCGGAACTGCACGGTGGCGAGGTTACGCCACTGTTCCACGCTGATAAGCTCGGGGTGCTGCAGGGCAATCTCGAGCGCCGCCTTTTCGAGGCGGGCAACCGGGTCGCGCGGGTCGGGGGTGAGGAATTCCTCGACGGCGGGGGCGGTCGCCTCCGGCTGGGGTGCGGCGGGTTGAATGCTGCTCGGCGGGTGCGCGGCAGCGTTCTGCCCGGCGTAGGCGCTGGGTGCGGCGTGGTCTTCCGGTGGCGGTGCATCGTAGGCGGGGTCGTAGGGCGCGTCAGCATGAACTGTCCCCTGAGCGCCCGCGTAACCCGGCGCACCCGTATAGCCCGGCGTGCCCGGCACGCTCTGCGGCCCCTCGTTCAGACGCTCGTAACGCGGCGCGGCGGCGGTAGCCTCCGCCTGCTGGGTGCGCGAAAGCTTCGGGTGGTTCTGCGCGTACGCCACGGCGCGCTGAATCTCGTCGAGCTCCAGCCCGAGCTGACCGGACACCTTACGCATGTAGGCGGGGCGCAGGTCGCGGTCCTTAATGCCGGCAATAATCGGGGCGATAGCGCGCATCGCCAACACGCGGCCTTCAAGGGTCGCCAAATCGTACTTGGCGAGGGTCGAATCAATCGCAAACTCGAAGAGCGGGCGGCGCGAAGCGATTAGCGAGCGCACGGCGGCGTCGCCCTTGTGTAGGCGCAGGTCGCAGGGGTCCATGCCGTTCTCGGCAACCGCCACGAAGGTCTGCGCGACGAAGCGCTGGTCCTCCTGGAAGGCTGCCATGGCGGCTTTCTGGCCCGCGGCGTCACCGTCGAAGGTGAAGATGATTTCGCCGCCGGAACCGTCATCGGTAATCATGCGGCGCACCATCTTGATGTGGCCGGGACCGAACGCGGTGCCGCAGGTGGCAACGGCGGTGGTGATGCCGGCGAGGTGTGCCGCCATGACGTCCGTGTAGCCTTCCACGATGACGACCTGCTTAGTCTTGGTCATATCGCGTTTTGCCAGGTCAATGCCGTAAAGCACCTGGGATTTCTTGTACAGCTGCGTCTCGGGGGTGTTCAGGTATTTGGGGCCCTGATCGTCGTCAAAGAGACGGCGGGCACCGAAACCGATGGTTTCACCGGCGATGGTGCGGATTGGCCAGATGATGCGGCCGCGGAAGCGGTCGTACAGGCCGCGGTTGCCCTCCGAGAACATGCCGGTCGCCTTCAGCTCCTCATCGGTAAAGCCCTGGGAGCGAAGGTGCTTGAGCAGGTGGTCCCAGCCGCGCGGAGCGTAGCCGACACCGAACTTGCGGGTTGCGGCGGGGTCAAAACCGCGGGCGCCAAGGAAGCGCTGCGCCTCCTGCGCGTCCGGCGAGTAAAGGTTGCGTTCGAAGAACTCGGCGGCAATCTTGTGCGCATCGAGCAGGCGGCGGCGCATACCCGCCTCGTAGCGGTCGCCGGGCTTACCGCCCTCATAGTGCAGGGTGTAGCCGATGCGCGCGGCTAGACGCTCCACCGTCTCAACGAAGCTGGTGTGTTCCATCGCCATGACGAAGGAGTACACATCACCGGATTCACCGCAGCCGAAGCAGTGGTACGAGCCGACCTGCGGGCGCACATTGAAGGAGGGCGTGCGCTCGTCGTGGAACGGGCACAGCCCCTTGAAGGTGCCTATACCGGCGCTTTTGAGGCTCACATAGCCTTCAATGATTTCGCGGATATCGGTACGGGCGCGGACTTCATCAATGTCTTCTTTGCGGATTAATCCAGCCATAAACTCAATTCTACGGTGAGGGTCAACAGGTAGCGCCTACAGGCACTATAGGCGCGGGAAATAGCGCACGAACAGGCTCGCAAAAAGGATGCGCCGCGACGCGCAAACAGCACGCCGCGGCACACAAGTACAGGTGTTTAGCCGCCGGAAATATCCAGCTCAGCCTCGATCAGGCCCAGACGCTCAGCATCGCCGAGGATGCGCGAATCCAGCCAACCATCGGGCAGGTGCGGCTGCTTGGGGCTGCCGGCGCGACCGCGCGAACCCTCCACAGCGGCACCCGGGTAACCAATCGAGTGGTCCAGCTGAGCAATCAGCTCACGGAAGGTCGCCAGGTCGGGCACCTGAGCCATCTTCGCGCGCAACTCGCCGCCAACCGGGTAGCCCTTGAAGTACCACGCCACGTGCTTACGAATCTCACGCAGGCCGCGGGTCTCGTCGCCGAAAGTCTCCACCAACAGTTCTGCGTGGCGGTAAATCATGTCCGACACCTCAGTCAGGGTCGGGCGGATACGCTCCGACGAACCCTCAAACGCATTCTGCAGGTCACCAAACAGCCACGGGCGACCCTGGCAGCCGCGGCCAATCACCACGCCGTCCACGCCGGTCTGCTCAACCATGCGCACCGCATCCTCAGCGGAGAAAATATCGCCATTACCCAGAATCGGCACGTCCGGAATCAGCTCACGCAGCTGCGCAATCGAATCCCAGTCAGCCTTACCCGAATAGTGCTGAGCCGCAGTACGACCGTGCAGAGCAATCGCCGCGACACCGGCATCACGGGCAATCTTGGCGGATTCCAAGAACGTAATGTGGTCATCGTCGATGCCCTTACGCATCTTAATGGTCAGCGGAATATCGTTGCGGGACGCCTCCTTCACAGCGGTCTGCACAATCGCAGTGAACAGGTCAGTCTTCCAGGGCAGGGCGGCACCGCCACCGCGGCGAGTCACCTTAGGAGCCGGGCAGCCAAAGTTCAAGTCAATGTGGTCGGCACGGTCCTCTTCAACGACCATGCGCACAGCCTTACCGACGTTAACCGCGTCCACACCGTAAATCTGGATGGAGCGGATCTTCTCGTCCGGGTCATGCTCAATAATGCGCATGGACTCGGGCTTACGCTCCACCAGGGCGCGCGCAGTCACCATTTCGGTAACGTACAGGCCGCCGCCATATTCACTGCAGAGGCGGCGGAAAGCCTTATTGGTCACGCCAGCCATCGGGGCGAGAACCACGGGAGTATCAACGGTCAGATTGCCCAGTTTCAGGGGCGGAAGGGTAAGACGGGGTGCTTCAGAATTCACCCCTATATTGTGGCATACGGGGGCAAATCGAGAACCGGACTCAGCTGAGGGGGTACAGGAGCGCAGTGCAAGCTCAGCAACCGTGGGGAGGCGCAGGTACGCGAGAGGGGCGGAGGAGCATTCCACTTCCCCGCCCCTTCAGCAAGAGTCAGCCAGCAGGCTCGATACCGAGAATCTACTTGGCAACCTACGAACCTACTAAAGAATCTACTCGGTCACGTAAATATAGGTCGGGTCGCCCTCCACCGAGGCAGTACCGGCGCGCAGCAGCACGTCGGTCACCTGAACCAGCGCCTCCATGGCGTCGTCAACCTCAACCAGCACCGGGTACTTAGCGCTCAGCAGGGACAGCACCTGCATAATCGCCTCCACAGCGCCCTCATTATCGAAGTCGTAGCCCAGCAGCAGTTCCGTGGCGGTCTTCTCATCCACCAGCGCCGCCTCCGGGTCAGTCTCGAAGGGGTGGTAGCTCACCGCAAACGCAACAATCGGGCCCTTCTTACCCTCAGCAGCAGCCTCACGAATATGGTCACGAAGCACCACGGCACCAAAGGCACGCACCTCATCCGAGAGGAAATAGCGGTTCACGGTGCCCAAACCCACCTCGGCGGGAACATCCCACTCGTGGGCGCGGCGGTAGAAATCCCACAGCGCGGCGGTCAGCTCAACCGAACCGGTCGCCAAATCCTCAATCGCCTGAGTCTCGTTACCGTCAGCGTCCTCACGCAAAGACACCGGAGGAATCGCACCCGGCTCCACACGCACCATACGGGAACGCTGAATCAGCTTCATACCAGCCGCCTGCGCAAACTCCTCACCGTCACTAAACGGCGCCAACTTCACGCGCAGAGCAGTCGTCTGGCCGTGCGCCGCCGCAATCTCACGCAACGCATCCAGCAGGGCAGTACCAATACCCTGACGGCGGTGGTCAGCCGCGACCTCCACATAGGACCATAGACGCGTCGGATGCAGCAGCGAAGCAACCACAGTACCCGCAGCCACCGGCACACCAGAAATAGTCACCACCAGAGTACGGCTGAACGGCGCATCCGTATCCGGGCCGAAAAGGCCACGCTGGCGCTCCTCAACCTCATTGCGGGCAGAGTTCCAAATCTCAAGCAGGGCAAGGTCATCACCCTCCTGCCAGGGGCGAATCTCAAATTTTTCGCTGAGGCGTTCAGCCATATCCGTGCACCTTTCCTTCGCTCGCTTCAATCGTGCCAATCAGTCTAACCAGGGTAGCCCAAATACACGACGGCGGGTAGCCTCTTTCGCTCTAAGAAGCTACCCGCCGACCATGTTATAAATTATTTTTAGCCTGCCAGGCGTGCAGCCAGGTAAGACTTCACCTGATCCAGAGCCACACGCTCCTGGTTCATGGTGTCACGCTCGCGGATGGTCACAGCCTGATCCTCAAGAGTGTCAAAGTCCACGGTGATGCAGAACGGGGTACCGATCTCATCCTGGCGGCGGTAACGGCGGCCAATAGCGCCCGCCTCGTCGTAGTCCACGTTCCACAGGCCACGCAGCTCATTCGCCAGCTTAGTTGCCGGCTCAGACAGCTCAGCCTTCTTCGACAGCGGCAGAACAGCAGCCTTCACCGGTGCCAGGCGCGGGTCAAGCTTCAGCACGACGCGCTTATCCACGCCGCCCTTAGTGTTCGGTGCCTCATCCTCAACGTATGCGTCAACAAGGAACGCCATCATGGAGCGGGTCAGACCAAAGGACGGCTCAATCACGTACGGCACGTAACGCTCACCGGTAGCCTGGTCGAAGTACTCAAGCTTCGCATTAGAGTGCTCATTGTGCACGCCCAGGTCGTAATCGGTACGGTTCGCAACGCCCATCAGCTCGCCCCACTCGGAACCCTGGAAGCCGAAGCGGTACTCAACGTCAATAGTGCCAGCCGAGTAGTGTGCACGCTCCTCCTTAGGAACGTCGAAGCGGCGCATGTTATCCGGGTTAATACCCAGATCAACGAACCAGTTCCAGCAGTCCTCAACCCACTCGTTGAAGTACTTATCAGCGTCATCCGGGTGCACGAAGTACTCAATTTCCATCTGCTCGAACTCACGAGTACGGAAAATAAAGTTACCGGGAGTGATCTCGTTACGGAACGACTTACCGATCTGGCCAATACCGAACGGCGGGCGCTTACGAGAAGCAGTGACCACATTGTTGAAGTTCACGAAAATACCCTGAGCGGTCTCCGGGCGCAGGAAGTGCAGACCCTCCTCATTATCAACCGGGCCCAGGTAAGTCTTCATCAGACCGGAGAAGTTCTGCGGCTCAGTCCACTCACCACGAGTACCACAGTTCGGGCAAGCAATCTCTTCCATGCCCTCAGCCGCGCGGCCCTTCTTCGCCTCAAAGTTCTCCAGCAGGTGATCCTGACGCAGACGCTTGTGGCACGACAGGCACTCAACCAGCGGGTCGGTGAAGGTCGCCACGTGACCGGACGCCTCCCACACCGCACGAGGCAGAATAACGGAGGAATCCAGGCCAACCATGTCCGCACGGGAGCGGACGAAACGCTGCCACCACTGCTGACGGATGTTTTCCTTCAGCTCTGCACCGAGGGGGCCGTAGTCCCATGCGGAGCGGGAACCGCCGTAAATTTCACCGGCCTGGAAAACAAAGCCGCGGCGCTTCGCGAGCGCAATAACGTTATCGAGGGTGGACTTTTCAGCCATAGTTACTCCTTCTGCCCCGCCACCGGCTGTGACGTGCGTGAGTTCGGGTTCATAAGGGACGCGACCCAGAACGGGGCGCCCGTATTCGCGCTCATCGGCGCAATATGCACACTTTTTGATGCAAGACACTAGGGTACCATCACCACCCCACCCCTGGGTATGCCTACCCGGCCCACCACACCCCCATTTTTGCCGGACACCAGTATGCACCCGGCGGGATAAACTAGAGAGCATGGAAGAAATTTTTATTCGCGACGACATGATCCGCCTCGGCCAGTTCCTCAAGCTCGCCAACCTCGTAGAGGACGGCGCGCAGGCACGCGAGGTCATTCAGCACGGCCTGGTAAAGGTCAACGGCGACATTGAGGAAGCACGCGGCAAGCAGCTGCACCCCGGCGACACCGTGACTCTCAACGGCGTGACGGTGAAGGTTGCGCACGAGGACTAGTCCTCTCTCTGCTTGGTTAGTGCTTGGTTAGTGCTACAGGTGAGGGGCAGTGACCGTCCTCGTTCCTACAGGGAACCCGCCCTCGCTTCGCTTCGGGCACCCTGATGTCACTTTCGGACGACACCGCCCCTCCGCGCGCACCTCACCGGAGCCGAGGGTAGCTATACCCTCCGAAAGCGACATCAGGGTGCCCACCCGGGCGCTCTCCGCCGCGAAGCAAGGAGAAGCGGAGCGTCCGGGTGCGGCGGGTGCCCCTGCAGGAGCGGAGGAAGGGTATAGCGTCCCACCCACCCAGCCACTGTAGGAACGAGGACGATAACCGCCTTTCCAAGCGGAACTACACGTAAGCCCCCGAGTCGTCAGACCCGGGGGCTTTACGTTTAGTCGATTTAGGAGTCAGAGCCTTCCGCGGTGCCGGTCGCCTCCGCAACCTTCTGCGCACGAATACGCGGCTCCTGACCCTGCACCTTCACCTCCAGGAACTCGCCCACGTGGCGAATCTCCATGGCGCTCACGCCGTGACCCGCGCCGGCGTACAGCACCTTGATGCCGTCAGTGTATTTGCGGATCCAGTCGTAGGTGTAGTTCACCATCTCCTGCGGGATGACGGGGTCTTCCTGGTCACGACCAAAGAACACCGGCAGTTCGGTCTTCTTCAGCTCCTCGTCCTTGAAGTACGGCGAATCAGAATCTACCGCGTAGCCGGACAGCCCCACTACGGCGGCGAACTCGCCGGGGGCGTGACGCACCATCGAAGTTGCGATACCCATACCCTGCGAGAAGCCCAGCAGGGTCACCGAAGCATACGGTTCACGGTTCGCACGCACCCACTCCAGCACGTAGTCGCTCGCCTGCTCGATGGCGCGCTGGTCAGATTCAAGCTGCTGGTTCAGCGGGTACCACTGGTAGCCGATAGCATCTGCGGCAATGTAGGCGCCGGTCGAGTCCGCGGAGAACTGGCTGCCGACCGGTTGCGGTGCACGCATGGAGGCGTAGGTGAAGCCCTCCTGCGGAAGGTGCGCCGCCAGAGACAGCAAATCGTGTTCCTGGGAGCCGTAGCCGTGCAGCATGAGCACCAGGTGGGTGCCTGCACGTTCGTTCTCGGGGCGGGTGTATTCGACGACGTATTTGTTTTCGCTCATGAACCCATCTTAGCGAGGACTCCCCCGCAAACCTGCACCGCAGGTTCCGCCGCTAGCTTGACCCTCACCTAACGTGAGGTTTTAGAGTGAAACCATGGACGCGAACATAACACCACCTGACGGGCAGCACGAATACACCGTGGGAGAAGCGGCATCATTGCATGGGCTCACAGTCCGCACGCTTCACCACTGGGAGCAGCGGGGCTTACTCAACCCGGCACATGATGAGTTCAACGGGTACCGGTACTACACCGATACAGACCTTGAACGAATCACCGTCATTATGGGATACCGCGCCATCGGCATGAGCCTTGACGCCATTCGCAACATACTGCAGGACCAGGCGAACAGCACCGAGCATCTGCTCGCTCAGCGGGATATGCTTCAACGCAAAATCGCCGCGTACGGGCGCATGCTTGAAACCATCGAACACCTTTTGGAGGACACCATGGCACCTAAAAATGAGCAGCTCAGCGCCGCCGAAAAAGCAGAAATTATGGGTGAAGGGTTCAGCCTCGCCCACCAGCAGGAAGCGCAGGAACGTTACGGAAAAACTGACGACTGGGCTGAATACCAGCGCCGCACTGCCTCGATGGACCGTGCCGACTGGCAGAACGGCAAACAGCAGGTTGACGAGGTAGAGCAGGCCCTCGTCGAGGCATTCAACCGCGGCGTGCAGCCGGGCAGTGAGGAGGCGAACGCACTCGCCGAGCGGCACCGCGCCTCCCTGTTCTTCTTCGAGGTCACCCCCGCTAAGCACGCTATTCTAGCCCGCGGCTACGTTGAGGATGCCCGCTTCAAGGCGCACTATGAGAAGCTCGCGACCGGGCTCGCAGAATGGTTGCGGGATGTCATCTACGAGAATGCTCGTGCACACGGTATTGACCCGCAGGAAGCTACCTGGGGGTAAGCCTCCGGAGTGGAGATACCTAGTAACTCAGCTTGAGTAGCCGAGCATGCCAGCTGAGCACAAAAATACGCCCGGTATTCCCAACGTTGGGAATACCGGGCGTTTATACGCGTCTGCAGAAGACTGGTTACCTAGCGGGTGCTGTCGAGGTGACGGCGGTGCTCCTGAATACGGCAATCCAGGTGCTCAAGGTTCTGCTGCAACCCCACAATCTCATCCTCAATCTTCTGACGGGCACGCTCCATCACATCAATGGACAGGGCGTGGTCGTCCGGATTGCTCAAAATCGTGCGAATGTCGGCAAGACTCATGCCGGCCTGACGGCAGGTAGCAATAAACCGTGCTGCGGAGATAGACTCCTCATCAAAAATACGGGTTCCGTGAGCATCACGGGGCACCGCAATGAGCCCCTCTTTTTCGTAATATCGCAGGGCGTGGGTGCTCACCCCCAACTGCTCCGCTACCTCTTGAATACTTACCACAGCGTTAATGCTATGGGGTTAGAGCTGGTCTAAAGCAAACCGAGAACCTTTACCTTCCGGTGCAACAGGAGGCTACTTCCGCGGTATCTCGCGGAGGTTTCGCAAAACACCCGAAAAACCGAAAAATATTCCCTGACTTGGCACAACACTCTTCGAGAAGATGCAAAGAAACGCCGGGTGCTCACATCATGTGAGCACCCGGCGTCTCCTTATCTAACCTTTAGGGTGAAGGTTAATTCTCGGCGGGCGGAAGAACCTGTGAAGACACTATCTGCCCACCCGGAATTTACCCGCACTTAGGTGGTATAAACAGCGATCAGAGGGGCTTGGGTCAGCACCCCGTGAATACTCGCGGTTCTAGCGGGTCGCCGTAGCATACAGGCGAGTCATCGAATCCAACGCCTCACGCTCACGCTGCGCCTCACTTGGGGTGGCGGATTCATCTTCAACGCCGAGGGCGCGCGCCAGAATCTTCTCCACCTGCTTCGCCTCAATCAAGAAGCCGTCATGGCCGTGGTTCGACTCGATAATGTCCACGGGCACCGGGGTGGGAAGCGCCTCCGCCAGGCGGTGCGACTCGTGCGGGAAGAACAGACGGTCCGTGTTCACCGCCGCAATGGTCCACTCACAATCGGTGTGTGCCAGCGCCTGCGCCAGGGTGCCGCGGCCACGCGCCACATCGTGCGAAATCAGTGCCTCATTGACCGCCAGGTAGCTGTTCGCGTCAAAACGCTCAACCAGCTTAGCGCCGTGGTGGTCCAGGTAGCTTTCGATGGCGTAGCGGCCACGCGGCTCACCCAGCGAACCGCCCACAGTGTTTTCGCCGCGGTTCTCCTCACGGCCGAAGCGGTGCTCCAGTTCGGCGGGGCTGCGGTAGGTGGTGTGCGCGATACGGCGCGCCAGAGCCAGACCGGCAGTCGGTGCAGGACCGGCATAGTAGTCGCCACCGGCAAAGTTCGCATCCGAACGAATCGCAATGTTCTGAGTGTGGGCCCAGGAAATCTGCTCCGCCGTAGCCGAAGGACCGGAGGCAATAACCGCGCATCCGCGCACCAGCTCGGGGTTAGTTGCCGCCCACTCCAGGGCGCGAGCACCACCGATGGAACCACCAATCACGTAGCGGAAGCTCGTCACGCCCAGTGCACGCGCCAGACGCGCCTCCGCACGTACGGAGTCGCGAATGCTCACCTGCGGGAAGCGGGAACCCCAGTGCTCACCAGCGCCCGGGTAGCCCTCGGGGACGATGCTTGCCGGGCCGGTAGAACCGTAGCAGCCACCCAGAATATTGGGGGCAATCACGAAGTAGCGGTTGGTGTCCACGACCGAGCCGGGGCCCACGATGCCTTCCCACCAGCCGTCCGATTCGATAGCGCGAATCAGCGGGGCGGGCATGTCGGGGGTGGGTACGCCGCGGGAGACATGCGTGTCACCGGTGAGCGCATGCAGGATCAGGATGGCGTTATCGCCAGCCTCGTTGAGAGTGCCCCAGGTTTCGTAGCCGATGGTGACCTGCGGCAGGGTTACGCCGGATTCGAGCTCCAGGTCGCCGATGTTCAGCTGACGCAGGTAGCCTTGCGCTTCGGGGTGTTCGCGCTGGGTGCCCGCCACGGGGATGGGTGCGGTGACAGGCTGGTTGATAGTGCCGGACTTGGTGGTGCCGGACTGGCTAGTGCTCTGGGTGGTCATGGGGTTCCCTTCACTGGGTTGGTCGGCGAGGTGGTGCCGGGTGTGAGCGGGGTACTCGTCTGTGGGTAGAAGAAGCAACAGGTTGGGCGGCAGCAACGCCGCACAGTTACAACATGCTCCGTAACGGGGAATCCGCAGGTGGACCGAAAAGCCGTAGCTTGCCGGTCCACCTGCGGGTGCGTCACCGTTTAGGAGAGGGTGTCGAAGCCCAACTGCAGGTCGGCGAGAATGTCGTCGATGTTCTCGATACCGACAGCAAGGCGGACGAAGTTCGGGTACACGCCAATCTTCTCCAGTTCCTCAGCGGAAAGCTGGGAGTGGGTGGTGGAGGCGGGGTGAATCACGAGCGAGCGCACGTCACCGATGTTCGCCACGTTGGAGTGCAGCTTCAGGGCGTCCACGAAGTCGCGGGTCTGCTCCAGGGTTGCGTCCTTGAGGGTGAAGCCGAGCACCGCGCCGGGGCCCTTGGGCAGATACTTCTGTGCGCGCTCGTACCAGGGGGAGGATTCCACGCCAGCCCAGATGACCTTGTCGACCTGCGGGTTTGCTTCGAGCCAGTGGGCGACCTTGGTGGCGTTCTCAATGTGGCGTTCGATGCGCAGGGAGAGGGTCTCCAGGCCGATGCCGATGTTGAAGGCGTTGGTCGGGGAGATGGCGGCGCCGGTGTCACGCAGCAGGGAGACGCGCGCCTTCAGGATGTAGGAGAGGTTCGCACCGAATGCGGAGTCCTTACCCAGGTCACGTGCGTAGACCAGGCCGTGGTAGCCGGGGGCGGGCTGGTTGAACTTGGGGAACTTCTCGGGGTCTGCACCGTAGTCGAAGTTACCGGAGTCAACGATCACGCCGCCGATGGAGGTTCCGTGGCCACCCAGGTACTTGGTTGCAGAGTGGACGACCACGTCCGCGCCATATTCGATGGGGCGCAGCAGGTAGGGGGTGGGTACGGTGTTGTCCACAATCAGGGGTACACCGTTTTCGTGCGCAATTGCGGCAATAGGCTCAATATCGAGCACGTCGTTACGGGGGTTGGGCACGGACTCGCCGTAGAAGAGCTTGGTGTTGGGGCGAACTGCGGCACGCCATGCGTCCAGGTCGTCCGGGTTCTCGACGAAGGTGGTTTCGATACCGAGGTCGGCGAGAGTGTACTTGAGCAGATTGTAGGTGCCGCCGTACACGGAGGGTGAAGCAACAACGTGGTCGCCTGCACCGGCAATGTTCAGGATTGCGTAGGTAATAGCTGCCTGACCGGATGCCAGCAGCAGCGCGCCTACGCCGCCTTCCAGGGAAGCGATACGGTTTTCGATTACTTCCTGGGTGGGGTTGGTGAGGCGAGTGTAAATGGGGCCCAGCTCGGCGAGAGCGAAACGGTTCGCTGCCTGCTCGGCGCTGTCAAAGACGAAAGAGGTGGTCTGGTAGATGGGTAGTGCCCGAGCTCCCGTTGCGGCATCCGGCGCCTGACCTGCGTGGATCTGGCGGGTTTCGAACTTCCAACCGGCGGGGTTGGCGGGAGTCGGGACGGTAGTGTTGTTGCTCATGCGTGGCTCTCCTAAGGGGATAGTTAGGGGGCCGCATGCCGATTGGTACAGGAATCGTCGTTGAGTTGTCCTGTCACGATTGATGTACCGAATTCGGTCACATCGGTCCCGCGCTTGCGTCACGCTTGTGCGTGCCGCCCGGTCTTCACCCAGGGCACCCCACCGCGGAGGAGGGTTGCCGGCCAGCTAGCTGGGGCTTGTCGCTGGCGCTCTTGACCTGTTATTTAGAGTGTCATAGGGCACGGGGTGGGGTCAAGGTTTTTGTGGGTGCGCGGTACTTTAAGACATTTCATTGCAAAGATGACGTTTTTTAACGTCTGTCACCAAAAACCGCCTGCAACAAAACGTGAATGACGGTGCCGGGGCAATCCGAGGGCGAGGCAATCGAGATGCTGAGGCGGGCACCTACCATCCACATAGTAACCCCCATCACTTTTATCTACGGTTTTTCGGTACACTGAAATGACACATACACTCACGCAGGGTACAACTCGCTACGGCTCACTACGCCGTTTATCCTGCTCAGCATCCCTCCGGTATAGGGGCCAGAGGGTCATACCCGAAGGTTACCTACCATGTCTCTTGTTCTTGACGCCACGCAGCTCAGCCGCGTCTTTGGCAAAGGTGAAAATACCTTTACCGCCGTCGACTGTGTGTCACTTCGCGTTAGTTCCGGTGAGATTCATGCTCTCCTCGGCCCCAACGGTGCAGGAAAAACGACGACCGTGCAGATGTGCTCGACCCTGCTCACCCCCACCGGCGGTAGCCTCACCGTGAACGGTATTGACGCCATCACCCACCCGCAGCGGGCGCGCCGTCACGTGGGCCTAGCTTTGGGAGGGGAGAACGGCTTCTACCCGCGCGCTAGTGCCCGCGACAATCTGCTGTTCTTCGCCGATGTTGCGGGGGTTTCCGGGCGGGCTCGACGGCACGAGGTGGAGCATGCCCTAGCCCGTGTGGAACTCACCGATGCGGCAACGCAGCCTGTCCAGGAGTTTTCTCGCGGCATGAAGCAGCGCCTGCACATCGCCCGCGCCCTGCTCGGCTCCCCCGCCCTGCTCCTGCTGGATGAGCCGACCAACGGGCTCGACCCCGATATCGCTCTGACCGTGCGTACCCTCATCCGTTCTCTCGCGGAAGACGGTGCCGCCATTCTGCTGACGAGCCACCTGCTGGGCGAAATCGAGGACCTAGCGCACACTATTACCGTTTTGGGCGCTGGCTCCGTTGCTGTGAGCGGCAGTCTCGAGGATATTGCCGCGCACGCAGGTATTGCCGCCACGACTGTGGTTCAGGTCGAGGCCACCGCCACCGAGGGCATTGATACGCTCCGCGGGTTCCTCGGCGATAAGGCGGCGGTGCTGTTTGCCCCGCGCGGTTCCGGCTGGGAACTGACCCTCTACTGGCATGGCGAGCGCGCCACGTTCGAGGCGGGCGAAGCTCACCTCATCCTCACGGAGGGGCTTGCCACCGCGAACATTGGGGCACGGACCGAACCGTACACACGCCCGGCAACCTTGGAAGAGGCATACCTGGCGATGGCGGAGGGGCTCAAGCGATGAACGCTCAGACGCAACGCTCGGAAGAGTTCCAGCGGCAGGGTCGACGGTACGACCTGTGGCAGGAGTGCGCCCGTCAGTTGCGGCTCATGGGCTTTAGCCTGCGGCAGTTCCTGACGGTCCCCTACTTCATTCAGCTACTCATCAGTACGGTACTCGGCTCGGTCATCCTTCAGGCGCTCGCCGTGCATGCGGCGGCGCAGAGCTCCGCGGGTCACTCCGTTGACCCGACCCTCGCGTGGACCCGCGCGGGCATTGTGGGCATGTGGTCGGTCTGCATCGTGTCTGCGGGCATCATCAATTTTGAGCGTTTCCGTGGGACCCTCGTGTACCTGTGTTCGGGGTCGATTTCTCCGGTGCGGGTGCTGGCGGCTATCGTTTCAAGCGCCTCCATTGTGGGTTTGGCGGCTTTGCCCCTGTCTTGGCTCATCTGGGCTCTTGTGACGCTCAACCCGCAGGTCACGGACTTTTCCGCGCTCTGGCCGCGCTACGTTCTGGGCGTTCCCCTGCTGTGGCTTGCGTGCCTGTCGGTCACGTTCATGATTGCGGTATTCTTCGTGGCCACGCCGAACGCTATCGCCTACGAGGAGCTATTGCTCGTGCCGGTTTTTATTCTTTCCGGGGTTCTCTTCACGACCATTGAAGCGCCCGCCTGGCTGGATGCCGCGGGCGTGCTCATTCCCCTGCAGGCGCCGGTTCACCTGCTACTTGGGCGTACCGCCATCACTACCCCGGCGGATGCACTCTTGCCCGTAATTCAGACCCTGGTCGTGAGCTTCATCTGGGCGTTGTGTGCTTTCCTCTTTGCTCGGAAGGCTCTCGCCTCCGCCCGCCGTCGCGGCACCCTGGGGGCGATGTAGCGTGCGTGTTCTCTCTACTGATTCTCTGCCCGGCGTGGCGCGTCGGGCACTGTCGACCGCCTCTATTGGCTGGTCGTCGTCGATTACCTTCGCAACCCTCGGAACGGCCATCACGACCCTGGTGCTCGTGCCGGGCCTCAACGTGCTTTTCACGGTGCTTCTGGGTGCTGATCTTGCCGCAAACGATACGGTACGCATCGGCTGCGCGTCTGCTCTGATTGCCACCCTCAGCTCCGTGGCAGCCGGTATTGTCGCGCGCGTTGCCACCGACCGGTGGATTGGCGTCTTCGAGTACGTGTGTACGGCTCGCCCGGTGGATGCGGGCTACTGGCTGGGTGCGGCGGCGGTGCCCGCGCTGTTGGCGTCCGTGACGGGGCTGAGCAATGTGGGCATCGTGTGGTTACTATCCCTCACGGCGCCCTCTACCGGGGCGACCTCCGAGCTTCTGCTTGGAGCCATTGCGCTGATGCCGGTTGCGGTTTTGGGAGGGGTCTGCCTGGGTATTTTTGCCGCCGGGCTGGGCCTGTACCTGTCCGATCCGTACACGGGGTCGAATTTTCTGTCGATTATTCTGCCGGTGAGCGCGGGTGTGATTGTTCCGGTGAGCACCTACCCCGCGTGGCTTGCGTGGCTGTGTTCGTGGGTTCCCGGTTCCCGGCTGGTGCAGGCTCTAGATACCTATGGAGGTATCGCGAACGGTAACGCGCCGGACCTGTTCGCGCTCCTGGCGGCAGACGCGGCGCTGGCAGTACTCTACGCCGCAGTGGGGTTGGGGCTTACCTTCCTTGCCGCCCGGCGCATCCGCGCCGGTGCCCGTGCCTCGCTGCTATAGCCGCACATCCGAGATAAAAAGAACGAACCTTTTAAACGCCCTCTCCCCTGGCGCGCTATCCGGGCTCCACAACCAACCGGGCGCCACAACCCAGAAAGACCATCCCATTGACTACCCCTCCCGCCGTGTACACGCTCGAGACACTCGGCTTTGACCCCTCCTGGCAGGGCGCGGCAATTCGCGCCGCGTTCACCCTTGACGGCACGCTTGATGATTTCACCCTCGCCCGCGTCAGCGCGGTGCACCGCACCCGCTGCGAACTGCTGACCTGCGAGCAGGGCGAGCTCGTAAAGCTTTCCGCTCCTCTGCGCTCGGTCGAAAACGACTACGGCGAAGAGGAGTACCCCGTCGTGGGTGACTGGGTGCTCGCCCAGCCCATCCCCGGGACCGGTAGCGATAGCCACCCCGCGGAGCATAGGCCCCTCGCGATTCTGCCCCGCCGAAGCTACCTCACCCGCCCCAGCGCCACCCGCGAATCCGCGGATCAGCCTGTCGCCGCCAACGTGGATATGCTCTGCATCGTTGAGCCGTGCTTCCCCGAGCCGTCCATTGGGCGAATTGAACGCTACACCGCTCTGGCGCACGCTTCCGGGGTGCAGGTCGCACTGATTCTCACCAAGGGTGACCTAGTAACGGCCGAACAGCTCACCAACTACAGGGACTCCCTCGCAGGTGGTGTGGATGCGGTACTCGCCGTATGCACGGATAACGGCTACGACCCCGCTCCGGTTGCGGAGCTCGTCGCCGGGCGTACTGCCGCGTTCCTGGGCCGTAGCGGCGCCGGAAAATCCACCCTGGTCAACGCCCTGCTCAACCCCGGAGTTGACCCCCGCGAGGATAGCCAGGAATATCAGGTGCAGGTCACTTCCGCTGTCCGAGATGCTGACGGCAAGGGGCGCCACACCACCACCAGCCGCCAGATGCTTGTTTTACCCGGTGCGGAAGGCTCAAGCGAAGGAGACTCAACCAACGCAAAAACATCATCTGGCACGGTGCTGATCGACACTCCGGGCGTACGAGCCCTAGCCGCAACGAGCGATAGCGCCGCGATTGACGAAACCTTCGACGACGTCTCCAGTTACGCTTCCGCTTGCCGGTACAGCGACTGCTCCCACGGCTCCGAACCCGGATGCGCGGTGCAGCAGGCCATCACTGACGGCTCCCTCGACCCCGAGCGCTTCGAACGCTACCGCAGGATGATAGCCGAATCCGCGCGTCTACGCCTGCGCTCTCAAGAACGTGAGTACAGGCAAAGTAACCGTGCCTTCACGAAGGCAAACAAGGCAGGCCGCCGCACCCTCATGTCTATTAAGGGGCGCGCTAACTAGCTACCGAATTCGCACGTTCCAGAAGAGTACAGGGGCTAATCTGGGCGATACTGCTCGGGCCGCAATATAGTAGCCTGCCTCACTCTTCGATACACTAGAAGTAGGCGTGCCCACAGTCCCCCGCGCACCCTCACCGCCACCCGGCGGCACAGGAACGCGGGCGCAGACGGCACACACCATTCACAAACCCATAACTCAATGAAAGAGGTGGCAGCATGGCTGAACAGAACCTCACCCCGCCCGTACCGAAGAAGGTCGAGCACCGCCGCGAACACCACGGCGACGTCTTCATCGACCACTACGAATGGCTCCGCGACAAGGAAAGCGAAGAGGTCCTCAACTACCTCAAGGCAGAAGCCGAATACACCGAAGCTGTCACCGCAGACCAGCAGCCCCTCCGCGAATCCATCTTCAACGAAATCAAGGACCGCACCCTGCTGTCGGATCTGACCGTCCCAAACCGTATCGGTGACTGGTGGTACTACAGCCGCATGGTGCCCGGCGGCCAGTACCCCGTCTTCTACCGCTACCCCGCCCTGCACGAAGGCGACGAGGTAGTGCGCTACACCCCGCCGACCGTCACCCCCGGCGAAGTACTCGAGGGTGAAGTCGTCATCCTCAACTGCAACGAATACGCCAAGGACATGGAGTTCTTCTCCCTCGGTAGCTTCCAGCCCGCGCGTAACGGCAAGCTGCTGAGCATCTCCGTGGACGAAAAGGGCGACGAACGCTACGAGCAGCGCTTCCTCAACATGGAAACCGGCACCTTCCTCGAAGACACCATCCCCAACATTGCGGCGGGCTCCTTCTTCATCAACCACGCCGAACAGCTCATCTACCTCGTGCCCGACGAGTCGTGGCGCCCCTGGCGTGTCTACGTGCACGACGTCGGACAGGGCACCGAAGACCACCTGATCTACGAGGAACCGGACAACACCATGTGGCTCGGCGCCGCCATGAGCTCCGACCGTTCCTCCGTAGTCATCACCAGCTCCAACTCCGAGTACACGGAAGTGCGCCTCATCCCCACCCGCGAACCCAAGGGCGAGCCGACCCTGCTCATCCCCAAGAGCGCGGGCATCGAATACTACGCCGAGCCGCTCAACATTGCCGGCGAGCAGCACCTGCTGATTCAGCACGACTACAATGCGCTGAACTCCGAGCTGGTGCTTGCCGACATGCCGCGCGAGGGCGAAAGCCTCGAAGAGTACGCGCAGCGTTGGGTGCCGGTCATCCGTCACAGCGAACACGTGCGCCTGGAGGGCTTCACCTTCACCGCAACGCACCTGGTCGTCACCGCCCGCGCGGACACCACCACCCGCATCTTCCTCGCACCGCGTGAGCAGCTGCCCATCCAGTGGCGCCGCCGCCGCCCCGCCGGCGTGACCTTCATGGAACCTGCCGGCTTCGACGAGGAACTGTACACCGCCTCCGTGCTGCGTGCGGAGAACTACTCCCCCGTGCTGCGCATCGCCTACACCTCGTACCTGACGCCGCGCCGCGTCTACGACTACTTCCCCATGTCGCAGACCCTGCTGCTGCGCCGTGAAACCCCGGTACTCGGCGGCTACAACCGTGAGGACTACCGCGCCTACCGCGACTGGGCACCGGCGGCGGACGGCACGCTCATCCCGATCTCGGTGATTCACCGCGCCGACCTGGACATGAGCAAGCCGCACCCGGTCATCCAGTACGGTTACGGCTCGTACGAGTCGTCCATGGACCCGATGTTCTCCATCCCGATGCTGTCGATTCTGGACCGCGGCGTCATCTACGTCATCGCTCATATTCGCGGCGGCGGCGAGATGGGCCGCTCCTGGTACCAGAACGGCAAGAAGCTCGCGAAGAAGAACACCTTCACCGACTTCGTAGACGTCACCAGCTACATTGCGGCTAAGCCGTGGGCTGATGAGACGCGTATCGGCTGCTACGGCGGTAGCGCCGGCGGCCTGCTCATGGGCGCCGTCGTGAACCTCGCCCCCGAGAAGTACGCCGCCTGCCTGGCTGCCGTACCGTTCGTGGATGCGCTGACCACCATCCTCGATCCGGAGCTGCCGCTGTCGGCAATGGAGTGGGAAGAGTGGGGCAACCCGATTGAGGATCCGGAAGTGTACGCCTATATGAAGTCGTACACCCCGTACGAGAATATCCGCCCGGTCCGCTACCCGGCGATTGCTGCGGTGACGAGCCTGCACGACACCCGCGTGCTCTACGTGGAGCCTGCGAAGTGGGTTGCGGCGCTGCGTGAGCAGATTGACCCGTCGTCGCCGGTGCCGCTGCTGAAGATTGACATGTCGGGCGGTCACGGTGGTGGTTCCGGCCGGTATACACGTTGGCGTGAGATCGCGTGGGATTACGCGTTCCTGCTGACTAACCTGGGCGTTACTGAGTAGGCTAAGGCACGCCAACCGCGTATACCCTTCCGCATGCAGATTTGGTGCCTCGCGCGCTCGGAATCTGCATGCTCCAGCCCGTTGGCGCGAGATGGCGTGGGATTACGCGTTCCTGATGAGCAACCTCGGCGTTACTGAGTAGCTGGTCTCTTAAATAGAACGCTCCGTCTGTATCTGAGTGATACGGACGGAGCGTTCTTCGTTTAAGCACGTTCTGCGTATGAGGGGCGCCGATCGTCCTCGCCCCGCTGGTTGGGATGGCACGCCGCATGTTTTCTCCGCGCCTACGCAGGGGCACCCGTCACCCGGACGCTCCGCCCCTCCTTGCTTCGCTACGGAGAGCGTCCGGGCTGACACCCTGAGGGCGCATCCGGAAAACGCGGCCGCGCCCGCACAGCACCCCAGCACGGAAAGGCGGTATCGTCCGAAAGTGACATCAGGGTGCCCGAAGCGAAGCGAGGGCGGGTGCCCCTGTAGGAACGAGGACGATAACCGCCTTTCCGTGCGGAATCTAAGCGGAACCGTGCATCCCGCGCAGAACCTGGAATGGGGTAAAGCACGAAAGAGGCGCCGCCTCCCACCTCGGGAGACAGCACCTCTTTCGTTAGAACCGGGTCAGCGGAAAAGCTTAGCCTTCCACGCCGCACTCAGCCAGAATCAGCTCACGCACGCGAGCGGCGTCAGCCTGGCCACGAGTAGCCTTCATGACCTGACCGACGATAGCGCCAGCAGCCTGAACCTTACCGGCGCGAATCTTGTCGGCAACGTCGGGCATTGCTGCCAGTGCCTCCTGGACGGCTGCGGTGAGCGCGCCGTCGTCAGAGACCACGGCGAGGCCGCGTGCCTCAACGATTTCGGCGGGGGTGCCTTCACCGGCGAGGACGAACTCGAGCACCTGGCGGGCGATCTTGTCGTTGATCTTGCCTTCGGAGATGAGCGCTTCGAGGGCAACCACGGTTGCGGGCTCCACGCCGAGGGCGGTGAGCTCAACTTCAGCCTGCTTTGCGCGGCGGGCGATTTCGCCCATCCACCACTTGCGGGCTGCTGCTGCGGTTGCGCCTGCGGCGACGGTCTCTTCGATAACGTCGAGTGCGCCAGCGTTGACTACGTCGCGGAACTCTTCGTCAGAGTAGCCCCACTCACCCTTGAGGCGGCGGCGGCGTTCTGCCGGGGGTTCGGGCAGTTCGGCGCGCAGACGCTCAATCCATTCGCTGTTGGTGACGACCGGTACGAGGTCCGGTTCGGGGAAGTAACGGTAGTCGTCAGCGTCGGACTTGGGGCGACCCGAGGAGGTTTCGCGGGTGTCTTCGTGCCAGTGGCGGGTCTCCTGGGTGACCTTTTCGCCGCGTTCGAGGATCGCTGCGTGGCGGCGAATCTCGTAGCGGACGGCGCGCTCGACGGAACGGAGGGAGTTCACGTTCTTGGTTTCGGAGCGGGTGCCGAACTTCTCTGCGCCCTTGGGCATGAGGGAGACGTTGGCGTCGCATCGGACGTTACCGCGTTCCATGCGGGCGTCGGAGATACCGAGGGAGCGGACGATGTCGCGGATTGCGGCAACGTAGGCGCGTGCCAGTTCGGGTGCACGCTCGCCGGCACCGACGATGGGTCGGGTGACGATCTCAATCAGGGGCACGCCTGCGCGGTTGTAGTCGACCAGGGAGGAGGTTGCACCCTGGATTCGGCCGTCTGCGCCGCCGACGTGGGTGAGCTTGCCTGCGTCTTCTTCCATGTGAGCGCGCTCAATTTCGACGGTGAAGATGGTGCCGTCTTCGAGCTCGACGTCCAGGGAGCCGTTTTCCGCGATGGGGCCGCCAGCCTGGGAGGTCTGGAAGTTCTTCGGGGAGTCCGGGTAGAAGTAGTTCTTGCGGGCGAAGTAGGACTTGTCTGCGATCTCGCAGCCCAGTGCCAGGCCGAGCTTGATGGCGGACTCAACAGCGGTCTTGTTCACCATGGGCAGCGCGCCGGGCAGGCCGAGCGATACGGGGGTGACGTTGGTGTTGGGTTCGTCGCCGAACTCGTTGGGTGCAGAGTCGAACATCTTGGTTTTGGTGTTCAGTTCGACGTGCACCTCGAAGCCGAGGACCGGGTCGTACTTTTCGATGGCTTCTTCGAAGCTGAGGACTTCTTCACTCATTACTTGGTTCCCCCAAAGTCAAAGTCGCGGATCAGAGTTTCGGTGTCGGGCAGGCTCTTGTAGAGCGGTGCGCCCCATTTTGCGGTGAGCAGTTCTTCCAGTGCTGCGCCGACGCGGTAGAGGCGTGCGTCTTCGCGTGCGGGTGCGGTGAACTGGATGCCGACGGGCAGGTTGTTCTCTTCGGAGAGGCCGCCGGGCAGGGAGAGCGCCGGGACGCCTGCCAGGTTGACGGGTACGGTTGCGACGTCGCCCAGGTACATTGCCATGGGGTCGCCTTCGGTCTTCTCGCCGAGCTTGAACGCGGTGGAGGGCGCGGTCGGGGAGATGAGCACATCGCACTTTTCGAATGCTGCTGCGTAGTCGCGCTGGATGAGGGTGCGTACGCGCAGTGCGGCGCCGTAGTAGGCGTCGTAGTTACCTGCGGACAGTGCGTAGGTGCCGAGGATGATGCGGCGCTTGACCTCGTGGCCGAAACCTGCGGAGCGGGTTGCGGACATGACGCGTTCGATGGTGACGGGGCCGTCTTCGGGTACGACGCGCAGGCCGTAGCGGACGCCGTCGTAGCGTGCCAGGTTGGAGGACACCTCGGAGGACATGATCATGTAGTAGGCGCTGATGGCTTCGGTGACGGAGGGCAGGGAGACCTCGATGATCTCTGCGCCTGCGGCACGCAGCTCTTCGACGGATTCGCGGAAGCGTGCGAGGACGCCTGCTTCGAAGCCTTCGCCGTTGCCGCCGCCGAGTTCCTTGATAACGCCGATGCGCAGGCCGGACAGGTCACGCTTGCGTGCGGCTTCGGCACCTGCCTTGGCTTCTTCAACGAAGTTGCCGGGCTCATCGGGCAGGGAGGTTGCGTCGAGCGGGTCGTGGCCTGCGATTGCTTCGTGGAGCAGTGCGGTGTCCAGGACGGTGCGGGCGACGGGGCCTACCTGGTCGAGGGAGGACGCCATGGCGATGACGCCGTAACGGGAGACGGAGCCGTAGGTGGGCTTGACGCCGACGCTACCGGTCAGTGCTGCGGGCTGGCGGATGGAGCCGCCGGTGTCGGTGCCGAGCGCCAGGGGTGCCTGGAAGGCAGTGACGGCTGCTGCGGAGCCGCCGCCGGAGCCGCCGGGTGCGCGGTCGAGTGCCCAGGGGTTGCGGACTACGCCGAATGCGGAGTGCTCGTTGGAGGAGCCCATTGCGAATTCGTCGAGGTTGGTCTTGCCGAGGATGGGCATGCGTGCTTCGCGGACCTTGCGGGTGACGGTGCCGTCGTAGGGGCTCATCCAGCCTTCGAGCATGCGCGATGCTGCGGTGGTGGGCTGGCCCTTGGTGACGATGAGGTCCTTGACGGCGATGGGTACGCCTGCGAGCGGGGGCAGTTCCTTGCCTGCTGCGCGGTCTGCATCCACTGCTGCTGCGGTGGCGAGTGCTTCTTCGGCGTTGATGTGCAGGAAGGCGTTGAGGCCATTCTTGCCGTCTGCTCGGTTGTCGCTCAGGGGTGCGCCGTCGGTGGCTGCGATGCGGTCCAGGTGTGCCTGGGTGAGCTCGACGGAGGTGATTTCGCCGGATGCGAGCTTTTCTGCTGCTTCTGCGGCGGTGAGCTGGATCAGTTCGTTCACTTGGTTGTTCTCCTCTTAGTCTTCGTCGAGGATTGCCGGCACGCGGAACTTGCCGTCCTGTGCGTCGGGGGCGCCGGAGAGCGCCTCTTCCTGGGTGAGGGTGGTGACGGGTACGTCTTCGCGGAAGACGTTCTCGAGGGGGATGGGGTGGCTGGTCGCGGGGATGTCGGCAGTTGCTTTCTGCGACATGGTCTCAACGGATGCGACGATGACGTCCAGCTCAGACGCCATCGCGGTGAGTTCTTCATCGGTCATCTCAATGAGTGCCAGCGATGCCAGGTGCTTTACCTGTTCAAAGGTGATGGCAGACATGGTTCTCCCGTAGTTTGTTTTCTTGTCTCTTCTCTAGTGTAGTGGAGGTTGCGTTTTCCGTCTCATTGGGGGTTGGAGGGTTTACCTGCTGGTTTGCGTGGTCAGGCGGTGTTCTCCTCCCCTGTTTTCGGGTTAAATGCTCAACGCCCCGCTCCTCGTGTGAGGTGCGGGGCGTTGGGCTACAACGTGTCCACGTTACGCTTGGGGGTTAATCCTTAGGCGGGGATGGTCAGAACCTGGCCGGGGAAGATCAGGTCAACGTTGTAGATGATGTCGGTGTTCGCAGCTGCGATTGCCTGGTAGCCGCCTGCAACGCCGAGCTTTGCAGCGATCAGCGAGAGGGAGTCACCGGGAACCACGGTGTAGGTGCCTGCTGCAGCCTTGGGAGCTGCTGCTACGGGAGCCTCAACTGCCGGTGCTGCTGCGGGAGCTGCGGGAGCCTCAACTGCGGGTGCAGCGGGTGCTACCGGTGCAACGGGAGCTGCTGCGGGTGCCTCAACTGCTGCGGGTGCAGCCTGAGCTGCAGGAGCTGCGGGTGCAGCCTGTGCCGCGGGAGCGGTGTAGGTCTGCTGGGTCTGCGACTGTGCAGCCACGGTGGTGGTGGGCTCGGTGTAGGTGGGAGCTGCGCCGGTCTTGCCGTAGAGGCCAAGCTTAGCGGAGCATGCGGGCCATGCGCCCCAGCCCTGGATAGCGAGCAGACGCTCGCCAGCCTCGATCTGCTGTGCACGGGTAGCGGTCGCGGGGGAGCCGGACATGCCGACGCCGTTCCAGGACTGCTGGGTGAACTGCAGACCGCCGTAGAAGCCGTTACCGGTGTTGATGGACCAGTTGCCACCGGACTCGCACTGTGCCAGTGCGTCCCAGGTAGCACCGTCTACTGCGTTTGCAGCGGGCATCGACATGGTAGCTGCTACAGCGCCACCGATGGCGAGAGCTGCTGCGGTACGACGAATGGAAGTGTTCTTCATAATGCTCCTTGGGGCCGTCCCCGCTCGTTCCGTCCCCGGAACTCTAGCGCGCCGCCGCTCACCCTTTGATAACGAAGTAGGTTACTCATATTCTGGCTCTACCATGTGAGCGGCTCTCCACCGATTTCATGTCACCGTGAGCGATTCTGCGCTTATGTGCGGAATCCGGGTGGCACTTCCTCGATGGGGACGTGCGGTAGAACCGGGCATCGTTTCAAGCATTCCAAGCTTGAAACCACACAGGTGATTCTCTTGCGAGAATCCATCTGGTCTCAAAGATAGCCGAGGTTTTTTATGATTCCAACCCGATTTCAAGTTCACAGCGAACGTCCCGGGTTCTCCCAGGGTTCTTCCAGGTTAAAAGTGCAGGAAACATTATTTAAGACCTTGAGCCCCGCGCGCATTAAGGGTTTCACCCCGGAATTTCGGGGTTTTCTAGGGGTTTAACTCGGATGCGCTCCCCCGCCGAGTTTTCCGATTCGGGGTTGATGGGCACCACCTTTAAGGGTTTTGAACAGCGTGTAAATATTTTTTAAATATTTCTTCGCTTTGGGAGTGTTTTAAGGCGCTTCCGCCTTAAAAGCTGTGGTAATTACAAATGCCAGAAATTGGCATTCAGGCCCTGAAGCACGCACTCCAGAGCCTGAATGCTCTATATATTGCAGGGGTCAGATTCAGGTGACCCCGCTACCGGGTCTACTCGGCGGTAGCCTCAACAGCCTCCGGACCACCCTCGAGCAGGTCGGTGAAGCCCTCTTCATCCAGAACCTTCAGACCCAGTTGCTGAGCCTTATCCAGCTTCGAGCCAGCGTTCGCGCCAGCAACCACAAAGTGGGTCCTCTTAGACACAGAACCGGATGCCTTACCGCCGCGAGCAATAATGGCTTCCTTCGCACCGTCACGGGTGTAACCGTTCAGCGTGCCGGTCACGACCACGGTCAAGCCCTCCAGGGTGCGTTCCACGGACTCGTCACGAGTATCTTCCATGCGCACACCGGCGGCAGCCCAGGAGTCCACAACCTCAGCGTGCCAGTCCTCGGCGAACCACTCAATAATCGAATCGGCAATCGTGGTGCCCACACCATCCACAGCGGCAAGGCGTTCACGATCAGCCTCGCGGATCGCCTGCATCGAACCGAACTCCGCGGCGAGCGCGCGGGCAGCGGTCGGGCCCACGTGGCGAATCGAAAGGGCAACCAGCACGCGCCACAGCGGCTGCTGTTTTGCCTTCTCCAGCTCGGCGAAGAGGTTCAGCGTATTCTTCGTGGGCTTTGGCTCGGGGCGTGCCTTGGTCGGCTTGGTGTAGAAGTAGGGCACGCGCTCCATCTTTCCGGTGCCCACTCCCTTGACCTTCTTCTCACGCTCGATGGTGACCTCGCGTAGGTCCTCAATGTTGAGGCTGAACAGGTGCGCCTCAGTCGTTAGCGGAGGGGTGGGCGGGGTTGCGGGGCTGGTGAGTGCCTTTGCTGCTTCGAAGCCGAGCGCCTCAATGTCGAAGGCGCCGCGGCTTGCCGCATAATACACGCGCTCGGTCAGCTGCGCCGGGCAGGAGCGCGGGTTGGTGCAGCGCAGGTCCACGTCGCCTTCCTTACCGGGGGCGAGGGGCGAACCGCAGGAGGGACATTCGGTGGGCATGACGAACTCACGTTCGGTGCCGTCACGTAGGGCAACCACGGGGGCGACGATCTCGGGGATCACGTCGCCTGCCTTGCGCAGCACCACGGTGTCTCCGATGAGCACGCCCTTAGCTTTGACCACGTCCTGGTTGTGCAGGGTGGCGCGTTCCACGGTCGAGCCAGAGACGAACACGGGCTCCATGACGCCGTAGGGGGTCACGCGGCCGGTGCGTCCCACATCCACGCGGATGTCCAGCAGCTTGGTGTGTACCTCTTCGGGCGGGTACTTGTACGCCACCGCCCAGCGCGGCACGCGGGAGGTGTAGCCCAGCTGAGCCTGGGTCGCGAAGTCGTTGACCTTAATGACGATGCCGTCAATCTCGTGCACCAGAGAGTGGCGCTGCTCGCCGTACTTGTTAATGAAGTCGAACACCGCCTCGGTGTTGGCGGCAATTTCACTGTAGGGGCTCACAGGCAGGCCCCAGGAAGCGAGCAGATCGTAGGCCTCGTACTGGGTAGCAATATCCAGGCCGGTGCGCGAACCGATGCCGTGCACGTACATGCTCAGCGGGCGCGAGGCGGTAATCGCCGCGTCCTTCTGGCGCAGCGAGCCTGCCGCGGCGTTACGCGGGTTCGCGAAGGGGTTCTTGCCGGCGGCAATCATGGACTCGTTGAGCTTCTCAAAATCGGCGGAGAAGATGAACACTTCGCCACGGATTTCAATCTCTTCGGGGTGGTTTTCGCCGGTCAGCTGCTGCGGGATGCTCGCAATGGTGCGCACGTTGTGGGTGACGTCTTCGCCGGTGATGCCGTCGCCGCGGGTTGCCGCGCGTACGAGGGTGCCGTTGCGGTAGAGCAGGTTCACAGCCAGGCCGTCGATCTTCAGCTCGGTCAGCCACTGCGGTGCGCTACCGGTGAGGTTCCGGGCGCTCTCTTCGGTCTTGGTCAGCCAGGCGCGCAGCTCTTCGAAGGAGAAGACGTCCTCGAGGGAGTACATGCGTTGCAGGTGGGTGACGGGGGCGAAGGCCTCGATGGCCTCGCCGCCGACTTCCTGGGTGGGCGAGTCGTTGGCGATGATGAGCGGGTGCTCCGCCTCAATGATTTCGAGGCGGCGGTAGAGCTTATCGTACTCGGCGTCAGAGAGGAAGGGCGCATCCTCGTTGTAGTAGGCGCGGCGGGCGGCACGAATCTTATCGGTCAGTTCCGCGTACTCAGCACGCAGGGCCTCGGTAATCTCCACGGAGTTTTCTGCGGGGCTCTCTGCTCGAGTCTCGGCGGGGACAGTCTGCTGGGTGGTGTTGTTCTCAGTCACCCGTCCAGTCTAGCGTTTTTGCTCCGCCTCTCCCCTATCGCTCGTCATATTGCTCAGGTTCCGCCAGCGCAAACACTGGCGCAAGAGTACCGTAGCTACTTCCCAGATTGCGCTCCTCTGTTTTTCACGCGGATGCAGTTCACCCCCGCCTCCTCCAGGCACTCGCACGAGTACCCGAAGAGAGCGGGGGTGAATCACAGAGTATAACGTTTAGGCTTCGAGTTTAGGCTTCGACAGTGTCGGCAACAATCACCGTAATGTTGTCACGGCCGCCCGAGCGTAGCGCCTCATGCTGAAGAACGTCAGCGGCATCCTGCGGGTGGCGAATCGAAGTGAGCACACGCGCCATGTACTCGTGCGAAAGCTCACCGGAAAGACCATCGGAGCAGAGCATCAGGCGGTCACCCGGACGAGCGGGCAGAACCCAGAAGTCCGGCTCCCAGTAGTTACCGGTACCCAGCGCACGGGTAATCACGTTGCGGCGCGGGTGGGTCAGCGCCTCCAGGGCGGTAATCTGACCTTCATCGACCAGGTACTGCACCTCGGAGTGGTCGCTAGTGACCTGCTCCAGCGAGGCGGAGCCCTCGGAACCGGGCAGCTTCTCCATGGCGGAGTGGTGAATACCTTCGTCCTCACGCAGCAGGCGGTAGGTGCGGGAGTCACCCACGTTGAAGATAACCCACAGGTTACGGTCGCCAATGCGAGTCAACCAGGCACCCGTCACAGTCGTACCGCCGGAGCGGGAAAGCGCCTGCTTAATCTCCTCGTTGGTTTCGCCAATGATGTCGTGCAGACGGTTGAGGGTGCCCACAATTTCGTTGTTGAGCAGGGTGTTCGCGCGGCGGCGGCGCTTGGTGGGGTCTTCCTCGTCAATAGCGGCGAGACGCTCAGCATATGCCTGCTGTTCCTCTTCGCTACGGCCACCGGGCATGGTGAAGAAGGGCGAGTAGGCGAGCTGACGCACGCACAGGCGCGAAGCAACCTCGCCCGCCTCGTGGCCTCCCATGCCGTCCGCGACCACGCAAAGGGAACCGGCGACGACCATCGAATCTTCGTTATTTTCTCGATGTGCGCCGCGGTGCGTTGCACCACCGGTACGTAGTTTCAGTTCAGTCATGAGAGGTCTATCTCCATTGTGTAGTTCACGCGACGAGTCACCGCCACGGGGTCTACGTTACCAAAGCTTCTAACATTTCGCGTTCCCTGAGAGGTGAGATTGTAGCGATTTCCCACCTGTCGGAGCGTGTTTGCTGTCTCATTATCGGTCAGCACGGTACCCGGTTCAGCCAGGGAAACCAGGCGAGCAGCCAGGTTCACGCTGGAGCCGTACACATCACCGCGGTTAGCCAGGACCTCACCCCAGATGAAGGCGACGCGAGAGTCCGGCAGTTGCGGGTCAGCACCGATTTTTTCGGACAGACGCAGGCTAATCTCTGCGATAGCGTCCGGAGTTTCGGTGAGGAAGAAAACTTCGTCACCGAGGGTCTTAATAATGCGGCCACCCAGGGGTGCGATAACGTCCAGGCAGCTCTGCTCAAAGTGGTTGATGAGCTGAGAAAGTGCCGCTGCATCCAGGTTACGCACCAGGGAGGTGTAGGAGACCAGATCCACGAATCCCACGCCGCGCACCAGGGGCAGGCGGGAGAGGCCGGAGGTGGTCACGTTGTTTTCGCGCAATCCCAGGCGCAGGATTCCGGCGTACATCTGACGGCGATATGCGTACAGCGCCAGACGCTCGAGAACCTCAAGGTAGCGTGGGAAGTCTTTAAGAAGCTTGCGGCGGGCATCATTATCGCTGAGGTTTTCGGTGACCATGATGTTGTGCACGAGCGCCTCAATCTGCCAGGCGACGGTGCGGTCGGTCAGTTGACCTTCGGCGCGCACGAGGGATGCCACATATTCCATGCGGATGTCGCCTTCTGCGTCCAACTTCTGTAGGTCGGCGAGCATCTGCACGTCTGTTTCAGTGAAGTAGGGCGAGTGGTTGGGAATCGTCGGGAAGCCCATGTTGTGCCAGATGCGCTGGGCGGTTTCGAAGGGAAGTCCGGCGCATTCTGCGGCTTCTACGGGGGTGTAGCGGCGACCCTGTCCCAGGAGCGACTTTTCGAGGGCTCGGATTCCTGCTTTGGATTCCTCGTCGCGGTAGATATTATTCTGCGCGAGATTCTGCAGGATTTTGAGGTTGAGCATTTGGGTTTCGGGGCCCATGGTGGCGCCGGTGTCCTGCGGAGAGTGCGCAGGTTCATGGCGGTCTGCCGTGCTCATTGCCGCTGCCGTTCCTTTCATCCCTGCCGGAAAATACTGTCTGGTTTACACCGTGGTGGCGCTAGGTTACGTGGTACACCGTTGTGCTCTGCGGGTTTCGCATTGCCTCACTGCGATGATGCTCACCGTGTAGCGCCTTGTTAATATACCCCTCCGCCGTGGTGTTTGGGTCACAAAAGCGCCCGCACCCCCGGATAGTTTAGTGGAGTAATTCACATTTAAGAATACTCTAGTCCGCATTTTTTCGGCAGATTTAGCGGCGAGTTTAGGCTCTGAGCCACTCCGACGGTTCCCTCCCCAACTCGGTTGCAGAGGCGATGAAGCCCTAAATATAGCGAGCGCGCAGGGCGTAGTAGTCGCGTCGGGCGGCTTTAATTTCTTTTTCAAAGCGCTTGGGATCGGGCACGTAGGTCAGGCGGTGGTGCACCCCGCGGCACACCACGTACACCGACCCGTACCCCAGCCAGGCTCCCGGACCGGGTTGTTTTGCCCAGCGCTCCCCCATGGAGTCCAGGTAGAGCGACTCATCTCCGCTGCGGGTCATGATGCCGCGGCGCACCACGAGCCGGTGGGTGGTCAGCAGGTAGTAGGTGGTTGCCCAACGCCAGGCGGTGCGCACGGCACCGAGCAGGGTACCTACCGCACAGATTGTGCCGAGAGTCCACAGAATCGGTGAGGACCGTGCCGTGGAGGCGAAGGTTGACGCGGCGATTGCAACCAGCAGGTAGGCAAGCGTGGGCAGCAGGGCACCGTAGTGCTGTCGGGTCGCAATGATGACATGCTCACCGGGGTTGAGTTTTCCGCGCAAACGCATGGTGGTCCTTAGCTGTGCTGGTTGTTGTATTCCGGCTGGAGGCGCCGGTTGAGGTGGTGTGGGTTGAGGGGTGTTGCCGTGCCGGGCTGAAATTTTAGGGGCTGCTTCTAGTGTGCCTGCTGAAAATCTCCGTAGCTACCGTTGGCGGGGCGAAGGTGCTCAATATCGCCCACCGCGTAGGGCTCTAGGGTTCCGTCCTCGCGGCGGATGAGGATGCGCCCCTGCGCGTCGAGGTCTTCGGCAACACCTTCTACGGTGCTTCCGTCGGGCAGACTCATGCGCACGCTGGCGCCGAGAGTGGCGGTGGCGGCGCGCGCCTGGTCAAGCAGGCTGAGGCTATCAGGGGTGAGCGGGTCGGGGCGTTCCGGGTCGCCGCCGGCGCGCACGAAGGCGCGGTAGCGGCGAGCGAAGATGCCGAGCAGTCGGGTGAGGACCTCGGATGAGTCGATGACCTGCCCGGTGCACAGGCTCAGGCTCGTGGCGGTGGGTACGGGCAGCTGTTCGGCGGACATATTCGTATTCTGACCGATGCCCACGATGATGCTGCGCTGCCCCTCGGTAGCGCCGCTTTCAGGGACGAGCTGGGCGAGGATTCCGCAGCCTTTGGCTCCCTGCGCGATGACGTCGTTGGGCCATTTGAGGGCGGCGTCCACGCCGTAGCCGCGCCAAATATCGACCACGCTGAGCCCGGCGATGAGGGTCAGCCAGTGGTAGCTGCCTTCGGGGAGTTCTCGGGCGAGCGGGTCGGTGGAGGCATGCGGGCGCACCACGATACTCGCGGCGAGGCAGGCCCCGGGAGGTGCGGTCCAGGCTCGGGCGAGGCGGCCGCGTCCGGCACTTTGGTAGAGGCTGGCGTAGATGGAGAGTTCACCGAGCTGTTCTCGTTCGGGGTCGGTGCCGTCCATGAGCAGTTCGCGGGCACGGGTGGTGGTGGAATCCACCTGATCGTAGAGGTTCACGCTGGAGTATCCCGAGTCCAGCGCGGTGGTGCGGATGCGGGGAGCATCCAAAACCGAATGATCACTCTGGGTGCTCATATCCTTCTCCATGGCATGTGCCTTTCTGCGCTATCTGAATCAGCTCTGCGATACGCCGACCCGCTATCAACTCGCCGCCATAATCAGCCAGTTTCTGCCGAGTCACGTTGATTTCTCACCATATCAATTTCTTGCCGCCGGTGATGCCCACCCGGTACCCGAGACGGTACATTAGACAGTGAGGGTGCATCAAGCACCGACCGGCTGCGGAGGTTCCTCCGCCCTGCTCGAAAGAAGACCGCTATGGCTTATTACGCAATCACTTACGTTTACGCAGCTCCCGAGGAGCAGGCGAAGTACCGTCCGGCTCACCGCGAGTACCTTGGTTCGCAGATTGAGGCGGGCAACCTGATCGTTTCCGGTCCTCTGCTGGACGGCGAGACCCCCGCTGGCGCTCTGCTGATTGCAAAGGTTGATTCCGCTGAGGCCGCCGAAAAAATCGTGGCTAACGACCCGATGAACGTTGGTGGCGCGGTTCTGTCTCACACCGTGACCGAGTGGAACCCGGTTCTGGGCACCATCTAAGGTCGAGCACCGCTTCACGCTGGAAAAGCTTGAACGTAAACCCCCTTTCCGTCGACAAGGATTGCCGGCGCGAGAGGGGGTTTTCTGCGCTCTTTTGAGCCACTCTTTCGTACTTTTCGTTTACTATATGCACCTTCTTGGGTACTGAGTGCATAAAAGTGTATCTAGTGTTGATATTCTGGCTTCTCACCTGGCATATGTGCCCTAGTTCGCACTATAGTTGAGGGATATGCACATTGTTCAAGAGCGCTCTTCGGGGCCTTCTGAACAACCATCACCGCAACCACTGGCTCCCGACGATCGGGTGGAGCAGGAACGAGGAATAATGTCCGAGAACCTCCAGCAGGAATTTGATTTGAGCACCACCGCCGGCAAGCTCGCTGATTTTTATGCACGTCGAGAGCGCAGCTTCGCGCCCAGCGGTGAGGCAGCTATCGAGAAGCAGCACGCACGCGGCAAGAACACCGCCCGCGAGCGCATCGAGATGCTTTTGGACGAGGGTTCTTTCGTTGAGTTTGATGCCCTCGCCCGCCACCGCACCACCGCATTCGGCATGGAGGCGAAGAAGCCCCTGGGTGACGGTTTGGTCTCCGGTTACGGCACCGTGGATGGTCGCCTGGTTGCCGTGTACTCTCAGGATTTCACCGTGTACGGTGGTTCCCTCTCGCAGGTGAACGGCGAGAAGATTGTGAAGGTGCAGAAGTTCGCTCTGAAGAACGGCTGCCCGGTCATCGGCATTAATGATGGTGGTGGCGCCCGCATTCAGGAGGGCGTGGCTTCCCTGGCGATGTTTGCCGATATTTTCCGTATGAACGTGCGCGCCTCCGGTGTGGTTCCGCAGATTTCTGTCATTATGGGCCCCTGCGCTGGCGGTGCCGCGTACTCCCCCGCTCTGACTGACTACATCATCATGGTGGATAAGACTTCGCACATGTTCATTACCGGCCCGGATGTCATTAAGACCGTGACCGGCGAGGATGTGGACATGGAAACCCTCGGTGGTGCGCGTCAGCACAACTCGGTGACCGGTACCAGCACCTACCTGGCTGAGGATGAAGAAGACGCGTTCGATTTTGTGCGTGAGCTTCTGGAGTTCCTGCCCTCGAACAACCTTGCTGAGCCCCTGCCCCTGGAGCACGACCAGGAGCCCGTGGTGACGGTAGACGATCTGGACCTGGACACCCTGATCCCGGATTCGGCAAACCAGCCTTATGACATGCGCGCGGTCATTGAGTCCGTGGTGGATGACGGCCACTTCCTCGAGATGCAGGCGCTGTACGCCCCGAACGTGATGATTGGTTACGCCCGCGTTGAGGGCCGCACGGTCGGTATTGTGGCGAACCAGCCGATGCAGTTCGCCGGCTGCCTGGACATTTCTGCATCCGAGAAGGCTGCCCGTTTCGTGCGCCATTGCGATGCGTTCAACATTCCGATTCTGACTTTTGTGGATGTTCCCGGCTTCCTGCCCGGCACTGATCAGGAGTTCAACGGCATTATTCGCCGCGGCGCTAAGCTGCTCTACGCTTACGCGGAGGCGACCGTTCCGCTGGTTACCGTCATTACCCGTAAGGCATACGGCGGTGCATACATTGTGATGGGTTCGAAGAAGCTGGGCGCCGATATTAACCTGGCATGGCCCACCGCACAGATTGGTGTGATGGGTGCTCAGGGTGCGGTGAACATTCTGTACCGTCGCGAGCTGGCTGCTCTGGCGGCTGAGGGCGGCGACGTTGAGGCTCGCCGCGCCGAGCTGATTGCCAAGTATGAGGAAGAGCTGCTGAACCCGTACCAGGCTGCTGAGCTGGGTTACATTGACGAGGTTATTGCCCCGAGCGAGACTCGCGTGCGCATCATTTCTTCGCTGCGTGCCCTGCACGATAAGCGTGCGGCAACCCCGGCAAAGAAGCACGGCAACATCCCGCTGTAGGCTTCCGTTGTGCCCGCACCATTTGTGGTGCGGGCATTCCCAGGATTTTAGGTTTTCTAAGGAGGCGAGCCTTTGGCTGGCTACAATCCGCTGAGTTATTTCTCGTTCGGCAAGAAGAAGGACAGTTCGGAGGCTGCTGAGAGCCCAGAGCAGCTTGAGCGTAGCTCCGCACGTTCTTCTGCGCGCGCGGCTACCGCACCCAGCGTCGCGAAGGACTCCGTTCAGTCTTCGGTAGATACTGACACTGAGCAGGAGCCGCTGCTGAAGGTAGTGAAGGGCTCCCCCACCCCGGAGGAGATTGCCGCCCTAACCGCTGTGGTGGCGATGATGCAGGCGAACGCCACAAAGCAGGAGCAGAGCTCGCTGGTGGGTGCTGCTTCGCGCATCTTGAACCGCGGTCAGCGCCTGGGTGTTTCGTTGCGTCCGGGCCCCGGTTCGTGGAGGCGCGCTCGCCCCAGGTAACGCGAGCTGACAACTCTGCTTCTTATATTCCCGTCACGCCGGTTGGTGTGGCGGGAATATATTGTTTTGCTTCAAATTCAAGATTTATATTGCGTTATTCAACATCTAATGCGCTGATTCTTGTGGTTTTGTCATATTAGAAACGATAAAGTCATGATGATACGTACTGATGCTACGATGTATATACCGTCACATTAGTGTTAATAAATTGGCAGGGACCATGGCAAAGATGCTGAATAAAAACCATAGGCCCCCACCGGATGTCTATATCGCGCTTCTGTTGCCGACGCTACGGCGCTTGTCGAAGACTGTGCCTCGCACCGCCGCCTATGTTAGTGAGCAGTTGCGGCAGCAGACTAAGGCATTGGGGTCGAAGAAGAACCTACCCGATCTTGAATCCACCGATTTTGCGGTGGCTGTGCGTACCACCTTGAAAATCTTGGTGGCGCTTCGTTATGCCCAGTTAATGCCTCGTCTAACCCCGTGGGAGAAGAGGAAGTACCTGCTCACTCCTCTGGGTGCCGAGCTGACCTGCACACCGCATCTGCACGGTTCGGTGCCGCCGCGTGTGGTGAAGCAGGTGCAGGCTCTGTGCGCTCAGAGTTTGACGGCGAGGACGACGAAGAAGCTCAAGAAGCAGGCGAATGCACTCCTGGCGACTGCGGAGGCGGAGCATCATCTCATTTTTGGTGCTTCTGATGGTGATGCAATCACCGGTATGGAGCCGTTCCTCCCTGCTACCGATACCGGGGAAACCATCTCCGCCCATAAGGCAACCGGTGCGGAGCATCTTGCACATGCGTTGAATTCTGCGGGTACTGCCGAGACCTGGCCCGTGGGTCAGTCTCCTATGGATATTATTTTGCGTGCCAGCGATTCACCGGTTATTCATGCTCAGGCGGAATTTGCTGAGCACTTTACGCAGGATTTAATTCAGCATATTCACGCGGTGACTCCGGAATATTTTGAGCAGATTGTTGCCGATATTTTTACGGCTCTTGGTTTTAGTACCGAGGTAACCGGCGGTGCCGACGATAAGGGTGTGGATGTGATTGCCCGCTACTCTGACGGTCTGGATTTCGCGCCGATTTATATTCAGGTGAAGCACTATTGCGGAACCATGAAGGTCACTCCTAACGAGATTCAGAAGCTTGCCGGTGCGGTGCTTCTGCACGGCGGTTTGCAGGGTGTTTTGGTGACTTGCGGTGCTTTTGCGCAGCCGGTGCCTGAGTATTTGCAGGGTTTGCCGGGGGCACGCAATATTGCTCTGGTTGATCAGCATCAGCTGGTGGAGCTGATGATTCGTCACCGTGTGGGCGTGCTTGATGGTGAGGGCGAGTGCGGTTATCGCATTGACGAGGAGTATTTTGCCCGCGGCATGGAGTAGCCGGGGGTATTTTGGGGTGAGCGTTTCACTCTGAACGTCTCTGCTCTTTGCACATTCCCACGTTATTTCACTAAATGTATTTTCACTTTTCCATGAGGATATTTTTCATATATCGGCTGGTTTTAGAAATCTAGGTTATTTCTTGAACCAGCCGATACAATGAGAGGGTAATGCGTTATATATTCTTCGCATTATTTCACGAAGTGTATATACCCGTGACGGTATCAGCGCTTCACCCTAATTTATAGCGTTCTTTTCTGAAGTGTTCGTCATTGAAGACGGTACGTGAGCGGAACGGGCTGAGAAATCCGCCTTTCCTGCTTCTCTTCACGAGGGGTTACCAAAGTGTCGACCCAAAAATAAAGATGGTGTCGCCCAGTATTGTGTGAATATTTTCCCGCTCGAATGACTGCACTTTATGAAGAATGCCCGCACGATAAATAACACCAGATAAGGAGCCCGGCGTGGCTTTTGTGAATAAAACAATGCTCCATATCGACCATTCCGAATTGCACTCTCTGCAGCAGGAAACCTCGTGGGAGGCCCTACCCGAGGAAGCACGCACTCTCAGCGTTGCGGCGGCTTTCTCTCTGCTCCGCCATTTTGAGCGCGCTCAGGACCGTGGCGAGAAGGTTTTCTTCCCCGATATGTACACTCCCGTAGGTGTGGACCTGGGTTTCAACATGACTCAGCGTTTCATTGCGGTCGGTGACAATGTTCTCTTCCGTGAGGCGCTCAATAAGCTGATTGCGGCGCTGGTCAACGCTGACTATCTTGAGGTGTCCCTCAGCCAGCTGCATCCGGGCAACCTGCACTACACCCTCAGCGAGGCTGGCCGTGAACTTTTGGGTACCCCGAAGGAACAGCAGGCGCAGGCTCTTCTGCCGGTCCTGCCCCTCCTCAGCGGCGTGTACCTCTACTACCTGAAGCAGTTCTACCCGGTTCTGCTCTCGCATATTACGGTGCGTGAGCTTCTGCCCATCGTCCTGAGTGTTACCCCGGCCTATCCCGCGGCGGCTCCCGTGAAGATTCGTGAGCTGGTGCTGCGCGAGTGCGGTTTTGTGCAGGGCTGGTACGGCCTGTCGTACCTGGAGCAGCGCATTGTTGAGCCGGTGATTGCTCAGGCGCTGAGCCTGCTGACCCGTGAGGGCTACCTGCGCACCAAGACGATTCACGAGCACACGGATTCTCCGCTGACTCTGTACTCGCTGTCGCCTTCGGCGAAGGAACTGGTGACCCGCCACGAGGAGACCGGCGTGCCGGCGAGCGAGCTGAGCTCCGTGCTGGCGTCGGTGAAGGATGAGGGCACCTCGATTACCGCCGAGGATATTTCCGCAACCGATGCTCTGCTGACTCATATGGGCGTTCTTCTGCTCAATACCCTCAACGACCACGGTGCCGATGTGGAGCTGAGCCTTCCGAGTCTGGAGCAGGTCTTTGACCGCGATGAGCGTATTCAGCAGGCGTCCTCAAACCCCTATTTTGCGCAGATTGACGCGCAGGATTACATCTACGATGTGCTGATTGCCCACCATTACCTGTCCGAGCGTGAGACCGTCTACTCGTTGGGTTCCGCGCTTGCGCCTGCCCTGGCGCAGATGGCTGAGCCGAGCATTCAGAAGCTGGTGGCTTCGGCGCTGCTGGATCCTGCCGCTGTGGACGCTCTGCCGTACCCGCACCAGCTGCTTCACCCGATTCTGAAGCTTGTGGAGGAGAGCCCGCGCATCTCCTACTACGACATTTACGATGAGCTGAAGCTCGCCCTGGACATCCCGTATCTGCAGGGTGAGGTCGCTCCGCACCGTTACAAGCTGACCCCGCGTCTGCGTAACCGCTATTCGGTGGCGATGCACGTGCTGAAGGGCGAGCGCTACCTGAATGCTCTGCGTGAGGGTACCGGTCGTACTTCCCGTAAGAACCCGGAGCGTTATGAGCTGAGCGAGGCAGGCAAGGAACTGCTGAAGCGCTTCCCGGAGGGTGCTCCGGAGGCTGTGACCGCCCGCATGGCGCCGCTGCCGCCGCAGTCGCTCAAGCACAAGCTGCCTCAGGATATTGCGGCTGAGCTGCAGGCTCGTGAGGAGGCTCTTCAGGCGGCAAAGGAGGCGCGCGCAGCGGAGCGTCAGGCTCGCCTGGCGGCTCGTGAGGGTGCTTCGCGTGAGCCGTTGGCTCCGGTGCCGGGTGCTTCTCCGGCGTTGCTGGCGCGTCCGGCTGGTTCGCCGGTGGCGGCCTCCGCGCAGGTGCCGGTTGAGGTTCCGGTTGCACCGGTCGCTGCTGCACCGATCGCTACTGCCCCCGCCCAGCCGGTTGTTTCCGCTCCGGCTGTTTCGACTGCTGAGCCGTCGGCCGCTCTGCAGGTTGCTGCCGCCCAGGTGCGTGAGGCTCTGAAGCGTTACCGTCAGGTCTTCCGCCGTGAGGCTCTGGCCCCCGCCCTGGCGCAGGTGTCCGAGGAACGTTTCCGCCGTATTGGTTTCGATCTGTTCCTGATGCGCGGCTACACCGTGGAGGCTCTGGAGGCTCAGGGCGTGGACGGCGTGGCAACCCCCGCCACCGGAGAAAAAGAACGCGCATTCTACGTGCGTACTCTGCGCCCGGCAGCTAACGGCGTGCTGTCCGCGAGCGTTCAGCCGCAGGATATTACCGCGTTCTTCCTGGCGATTCACGCCCGCGGCGGTCAGCTCGGTACCTTCATCACGAACGCACCGTTCAGCGATGAGGCGTACGACGAGTTCATCCGCTGCTCGACCAAATACCCGAACATTCTGGTGGATTTGGTGTCCGGCGATGAGCTGCAGGACCGCCTCATTGCGCACCGCCTCGGCGTGGTCGAGGGCACGAACGGCCTGCTGGAACTCAACGGCGAATACTTCGCCAGCTAAGTCGCCAGCTAGCAGCTTGTAACCCATCTGGGTGGCGCCCCGGTCTTCCTCTCCTGCACGTTCAGGAGGGAGAAAGCCGGGGCGTTTTCGCACCTGAGCCCCGGTGAGTTGTCCACAGGTGAGCCTTTTTCCTCGCATTCGGTGCCGCTCAGCCCGTAATATTGCCGGTTTAAGCGAGCTAAATCACCGAAAATCGTGGTTGAAGGCACACCCCTGAGTTAGGATATGAACATGAGCACTTACCAGGAACTTCCCAGCATCTACCGATTGAAGCGCTCGCTGACCGACGTCGATCAGATTGCTAACGAATATTTTGAAAAGGTCCTCGACCTGAACCCCGTCCATGCAACCGAGCTTGGTCGCAAAGGCGTAGAGACCCTGTACCCCGACTACTCGCCCGCCGGCGAGAAGGCTTTCGCGCGCCTTGCAAAGAAGACTTTGAAGAAGGTCGATAACGTCCTGCCTATTGATGACGTTGACCTGGTCACCCTGGATGCTCTGCAGGAGCGCCTGAGCCTGTACCGCAAGCAGCACAAGGCTGGCTTTGGTGGCTGGCAGATGAACAATATTGCCTCCGTCCCGCAGGAGGTACGCTCGGTCTTCGACCTGATGAAGCGCAACACCCAGCAGGACTGGGAGCACATTATTGGTCGTATGCACCGCGTGACCGAGGCGCTGGAGGGCTACATCCAGACCCTTGAAGCAGCTCGTGAAGAGGGCAAGGTCGCCCCGCGCCGTCAGGTGGATATTGTCATTGAGCAGACCGCCGCGTACTACGCTCCCGGTGGTTTCTTTGACGAGCTTGCCGCTGAGGTCGCCGAGGCTGTCCCCTCGCTGAAGGATGAGGCTGCCGCAGGTGCCGAGGCTGCAAAGGAAGGCTACCGCCGCCTCAACAGCTACCTGGTGGAGAATCTGCAACCGGCCGCTCCCTCCCGCGACGCTGTGGGCCGTAAGGCGTACAGCCTGCACTCCCGTTCGTTCCTGGGTACCACCATTGACCTGGACGAAACCTACGCTTGGGGCGTGAAGGAGCTGGAGAGCATTATCGCTCGTCAGCGTGAGGTTGCTGAGGAGATTGAGCCGGGCGCAAGCATTGAGCGTGCGAAGCAGCTGCTCGATGAAGATCCGGCACGTCAGCTGCACGGCACCGATGAGCTGAAGGCGTGGATGCAGAAGCTCGCAGACGCCGCCGTGGAGAACCTGGCGGGTAGCCACTTTGAAATTGGCGGCCCCATGCGCCGTATTGAGTGCTGCATTGCGCCCACGAACGAGGGCGGTATTTACTACACCGGCCCCTCCCCTGATTTCTCGCGTCCTGGCCGCATGTGGTGGTCGGTTCCCGAGGGTGAGGACACGTTCACTACCTGGCGTGAAACCTCCACCGTGTACCACGAGGGCGTTCCGGGTCACCACCTGCAGATCGCTATTGCTACGGCCCTGCAGGGCACCATGAACTCCTGGCGTACGAACATGCTGTGGGTTTCCGGTCACGGTGAGGGCTGGGCGCTGTACGCCGAGCGCCTCATGGAGGAACTGGGCTACCTGAAGGATCCGGGTGACCGCATGGGCATGCTGAATGCTCAGCGTATGCGCGCCGCCCGCGTGGTCTTCGACATTGGTGTTCACTGCGAGATGCCGATTCCCGCGGAGTGGGCTGAGCAGCTGGGCGTTGAGCCGGGCACCATCTGGACCTCTGAGCTGGGTTACGAATTCTTGAAGCTGAACCTGGACGAGTCCGAGGGTCACCTGCGTTTCGAGTTCCTGCGTTACCTGGGTTGGCCGGGTCAGGCGCCGAGCTACAAGATTGGCGAGCGCCTCTGGCTGGAACTGCGCGATCAGGCTGTGCGCCGCGGCGATGACATGCGTGCCTTCCACACGCGTGCTCTTCTGCTCGGTTCGGTAGGTCTGGACACTCTGCGCCGCGCCCTGACCGATGAGATGATGCTCCCTCTGGATACTGAGGATGACGACGATGAGGACGACGAGTAGCCTCTAGTCTGCTCGCTCCTCGTTGAGTGGATCTCTGGAGTCTCTGATTAGGAGCTCTATAGACGAAGCCCCCGCTTCAGCTTTGGCTGAGGCGGGGGCTTCGCTGTGTTTTCGTGTCTTCTGAAGGCTATGTCTTCTGAAGTCCATGTCTTCTGGGGACTATATCTTCTGGGGGCTATCCGAAGTTTGCGGCGCCGGGGTCGGTGGTGCCGAATCCCATGCCGGTGGAGTCGTTCAGGTCCACCAGGTGCGGGGCAAAACGGCACCAGTAGTCGGTGAGCGCGCCGTTCGATTCGCGGATGCCCACGCCTACGGTGCGTCCGTCGACCACCCACACGCCAAGGATGGGGTGGCTGACCGGGTTAATAATGCCTTCGTAGCGCGGTGCCGGGATGTACTCCTGATAGATGAATTCGCTTTCGGGGGCGTTGGCAAAGAAGTCGTCATCTTCGGGCTTGATGAAGACGTCGTAGTCGGGGGCGTAGATTTCTACGCCGTCGCCTTCGCGTCCGAAGAGGGGCTTGCGAACCCAGTTGCGCATACCGCCGCGGTGCCCCGCGTAGGTGGGTACGAGGTTCGGGTGTCCGGGGTACTTGTCCCAGAGCGCGGCGAGCAGCAGCTTATTGGAGAGGAACATCTTCCATGCCGGCTCGATCCAGCGGTCCATGGCGCCGTGGTAGGCGAAGAGGAGCTTGTCGTAGCCTGCTTCGCTGTCGGTGACGAGGTCTTCCCAGGGGTAGAGCTTGAAGAGGTTGGTGATGCGCCGTCCCTGTGCGTCTTCCCAACTCTTGGTGTCTTCGTTGAAGATGACTTCGTCGATGGGAATCATGTGGGTTTTGATGCCCGCCTGCTGTGCCGAGTAGGCGATGAGCCAGAGGTTGTTGTAGTCCTCGTTAGTCTCGTCAATCTCGGGGGGCACGTGCGCCAGGTGCAGTACGGGCTGCACGCCCGCGGTGATTTCGGGGGCGAAGATGTAGCGCCAACGGTTGGTGAAGGCTTCGCCGATTTCACCCCAGTGGGCGTAGCCGCGGGTGTCGAGGCGCTGGTCTTTCGCCCAGGTTTTCTGGCTGACTGCCGCCTCCACGATGCCGGTAGGGGTGTCTGCATTGTATTCGAGCAGCTTCATCGGGTCGCCGGGCACCCCCGAGTAGGTGAAGTCGAAGCGGCCGTAGAAGTCGGCGTCGCGGCGGTTCCAGGATTCTACGGCGAGGTTGAACGCCGCCTGGGGCAGGCCGAGGGTGCCGAACGCACCGGAGGCAATGTACTCGACGGTTTCCAGGCACATGCGGTGCATTTCTTCCGCTTGGGCGCGCACAGAGTCCATTTCTTGCGGGCTGAAAATGTAGGCGGCGTATTCGTTCCAGTAGTGGTCGGTGTCGTGGGGGCCGTCCACGCTGTAGGTGAGGCCTTCCTCAATGATGACGTTCTCCCAGTCGGGTCGGCCGACGGGAAATTCTTCGCGGCGCATGAGGGGCTAGGCTCCTTCGAAGTAGTGATTGGAAAGCGGTGTTGTTACGTCACCGCGGGTGTGGTTGTTCGAGTGAGGAAAATGCGGGCGGGACCGCTCAGTCCCTACCCGCATTCAGTGTCATGGCTGATGGCTTAGCCGCCGGAGCGGCCGCCACCGGACTTCGAGCCGCCACCGAAACCACCCTTGCTACCGGACTTCGAGGAAGAGCCAGACTTGGACGAGGAACCAGACTTCGAGGACGAACCCGACTTGGAGGTGTTCGACTTGCTGTAGGAGCCGGTGCTACCGCTATTGCTGGTGCCCTGCTTACCGCTGGAGACCGAGCCGGTGGTCTTATTGCGCACCGAGGAGGTCTTACCGGAGTTGTTGGTGCTGGTCACCTTGCCGGAGGAAACGGTGGAGGACTTCTTCGCGGTGCGGTAGGAGTCCTCGAAGCCGCCGCCCTTGGAGGACACGCCACTGTAGACGGTGCCGTTGCTGGGGCGGGTGGTGCTGCCTCCGGAAAGCTTAGAGCCCACGGGAGGAATGTAGTGGGATCCGGAAGAATTGGATGCGCTCTGGCGACCCAGGTAGTACCAGAGGAACGCATTCGAATTATTGTGGGTGGTGGTCGAACCGGAAGTGCCCGACGACCCAGAAGAGCCCGAGGAGCTGGAGGAACCGGAAGACCCAGAAGAACTTGAGGACTCCGTGGAAGAGGCCGAGGGCGAGTCAGTCGGCTCCTGAACGCCTGCCTTCTCACATTCGCTATCTTCCACGCGCAGACCGGTCTTCGCGTCCTGGCAGACGCGGGCGTACTCTTCGCCCTGCGACAGGAACGCGTTCTCTTCCTGGTGCATGGAGTTGTAGGCGAAGATGCCACCGCCAACCAGCAGCACGCCAGCGCCAGCTACGGCAATCATCTTGGCGATGCCGGGGCGGGTCGCACCCAGGTTCAGGGTCTGCTGGGCAGAGGTCTGTGCGGCGCGGGTAGCGAAATCTGCAACCGCCTCCATGCGATTGCGGGGCTTCTTCGGGCCGTTAGGGGTGGTGGTTCCGCCGGGGTATTGGGGAGCAGAACTCATGCATCTCTCCTTGAAAGGTGGTGCGTGGCGTAACGCTCAACGCGTACATGAAGCTGAGTGGGTACAGCATCATCCGGCGACTTTCGCCGGACTATCGGTGTGACTCCAGCGTATCAAGCCCTAGCTTTCGGATTATCCGCTGACGGCAAAATCTCAGCAAGCTTCGCCGCATGTTGCGCAGTTGTTTCCTTTCTGTTTGCTTTTGCGGCAATTCCTAATTAACTATCAGCCGATTTAACCGCCTATGGGGGGGCAGCGGCAGCACCGGCGGCGGCGTTGGTTGGGCGGCTGGGTTGGGCTGCGTTGCTGGTTAGACTGCGGGATGTACAGCCGAAAAGTGCCACCGGAAGGTCACGGTTCGTCACACATCCCCTACACTGCACCGGATTGAAACACTTCTTCACACAAACTCGCGCCGGAGCGCGTAAAAGTTTTAGAGTATGCCACATGTCTACACCGCATGCATCATCTCGTTCACGTCTGCCCAAGTGGGCTACTTCTTTCGGCAACCAAATCATTGCCTCCCTCATTCTGGGTATCGTTCTCGGCGCGCTCGCCCTCGCACTGGGTGGGGACGCGAAGAGCAACCCCAACTGGCTCATGGTGACTTTAGATACCATCGGCTCCTCCTACGTCACCCTGCTGAAGGCGGCTGTTGTTCCGCTGATTTTCACCGCCGTGGTCGCCTCCATCTCTAACCTGTCGCAGGTGACTAACGCGGCGCGTCTGGCGGTTAACACGCTCATCTGGTTTGCGATTACCGCGTTCTTCGCGGTGCTCATTGGTATTGCAATGGGCCTCATTGTTCAGCCAGGCGTGGGTGCGCAGGTGCAGGGCAAGGCGTACACCGGCTCGACCGGTTCGTGGACCGCGTTCCTGACCGGTCTGATTCCGGTGAACTTCCTGGGTCTGGGTGTCAGCGCTAAGTCCGGTGATTCCGGCATCACCGCTTCGGCATCCTTTAACGTACTGCAGATCCTGGTCATTTCCGGTGCGGTCGGCATTGCCGCGCTGAAGGTCGGCGAGGCTGCCAAGCCGTTCATTGACGTGGTCAAGAGCGCCCTGGCGATTATTCAGAAGATTCTGTGGTGGATTATTCGCCTGGCACCGCTGGGCACGGTGGGTCTGATTGCTAAGGCAGTGTTCGCGTACGGTTGGGCGTCGATGGGTTCGCTGGTCGCGTTCGTTATCGCCCTCTACATTGGTCTGCTGCTGGTCTTCCTCGTGGTCTACCCGATTATTGTGCGTGCGAACGGCCTGTCGGTCCGACAGTACTTCTCGGGTGTGTGGCCGGCGCTTCAGCTGGGCTTCGTTTCCCGCTCCTCGATGGGTTCCATGCCGATGACCCAGACCGTTGCCGAACGCAACCTGGGTGTTCCCCGCGCCTACGCATCCTTCGCGGTTCCGCTGGGTGCGACCACCAAGATGGACGGTTGCGCCTCGGTTTACCCGGCTCTGGCCGCAATCTTCGTGGCTCAGTTCTACGGTATTCAGCTGGACTTCACCCAGTACCTGCTGATTGTGATGGTGTCCGTGCTCGGTTCGGCAGCAACCGCTGGTACGACCGGCGCTATCGTGATGCTGACCCTGACCCTTTCCACTCTGGGTCTACCGCTGGACGGCGTGGGTCTGCTCCTTGCGATTGACCCTATCGTTGATATGGGCCGTACCGCTCTGAACGTTGCCGGTCAGGCTCTGGTTCCCGCGATTGTGGCTCGCCGCGAGGGCATCTTGGATGAGGGGCTCTACAATGCTCCCCGTTCTGAGGGCGGCTTCGTGGCTCAGGAATTCTACGATGAGCGCATTGCCGGCGAGGCGCAGCGACTTCACGAGGTGGAAGACAACACCGCCGCGGCACACCGCTAATCTGACGAAGGCTCACGCACACGGCGCTAGGCGGTACCGCCTAGCGCCGTGTCGCTTCTCCACCATCCATGCCTCAGCATGGGCAAAATACATTTGTCAAACGTCATAAAAGTGTCACTATTGATTCTTTTTTTCTTTAACGATTGAGAAGAGTTATGATTTTGAACGGCGTGTTCCATCTCCTACGTGGTTGAGGGGGATGGGACACGCTCTTTTTAT
>ERZ1674236.22-NODE-22-length-52486-cov-11.421392_pt1 | contig 52486 bp, 32 predicted proteins | sample MGYA00581210_ERZ1674236 | MGnify/ENA primary metagenome ERZ1674236 (study PRJEB41354, sample SAMEA4873328) | human saliva metagenome | biome: human-associated habitat [ENVO:00009003]; feature: mouth environment [ENVO:08000002]; material: saliva material...
TGACGGGTTCGGGTTTTGACGGGATGAATAAGCTAAGTTTTACTCTTGTGGAAATCGACCCGAATAATCCTGAAAGTTATCATCGTTATTTAGATTTCGAGGATTTAGTTCCTGCAGATTCTCCGTACTTGAAGCGGGTTTTTCATGGTCTGATTCCTAACGGTCATTTTCAGCGTAAGATTACGATTCCTGCCGGTTTTTTAAAGCCTGGTAAGGGGTATTATCTGAGCGTGGTTGGATCTTATCCCTCTGGGGTTGATTCTTCTCCCTTCGGCATTAACGCTATATCGCGCGATTTCCCCTTCATTCCTGTGGGTAAGAACCCCGCGAAAATGCCTTACCAGAGCAATACGTACCGCAATACTCTTCCGAAGGTTTCACTGTCTCCTCAGACGGTTGATCCGTACCATGCAGGGAAATATAAAGTTACTATTTCTAACATTTCCCCGGAAGTTGATTTGGGGTATTACGTCAAATCCGTCGACATTTATAGTAAAACCGCTCGAAAGACTATCGTCGGAATTACTGACATTCCTTACTTTGATCATGACATTATTGTTGTCCGTAACCCTGACGGTACCCGCACCGTAGAACTTGAAATTGACTCTGCAGTCATCAAGGAGTTGCAGAATGTGTACCTTGGTTCTGAGGCAGAGCTGAGGGTAGCTTTCTCAGATTCTCTTTATCAGAAGGGTAATCACATTTTTACGGTCACTGCGTCCGTGCAGCTGGCTGCTCCTCCGACCCCGATAAATCCTCCCGCATCTGATGAAGTGCGTTTGAGTGTCACTTCAGGTACCCTCAATATTTCTGAGGGCGGCACTGTCTCTGTGACGACTGCACCGCTGAGTGCTGAGTTCCGCAAGAAGTACACGCTCTTCGAGTTCGGCATTGTGGAGCGAGGGAAGGACTACGAGTGGTCAAGCTACGGCAGTAAGCTACCTGAAGCCCAGTACGGTAAGAGAGTCACTACCCTTCGAAATCAGGGGAAGGTTCATGAAAACCCTGATGGAAGCATTACGTTCACCTTTGATGTTCGCAAGCAAATCTTTGATGTACCCGAGGGCACTCTCTTCGATGTCGTGTTGACGTTCTACCCGTCTGATGAAGCTGAGCCGGATTTGCGTTGGGAGTCGACAGACCGCCGTCTTACGGCACGAGCTTCTCTGCCGGTAGTGCGTGACCCTGAGCCTGTTCAGCCAACGTACCGCTACAGCATTTCGGCGATCGATAAGCCGTGGCAGGATACCACTCTGACGGTTGAGGGCTACCATATCCTCGATCCTCATGCGGTAGGTGGTCATGAATCGGTTGCGCACCTCACTCTCTACGAGGCTGACCCGGCCACCGGAAAGATTATGGGACGCCCTGTTTTCTCCGACATAATTCCGCTGACAAGTTGCGGACAACTTTGCGGCGGATTCCATAATCGTTACTTCAGCACGGAGATGACGATTCCGGCGGGTACGTTGAAGCCGGGCAGGCTCTATATGATTGGCATCTACGGTTCTAATCTGCCTCGTCCTGGCGAGGAGGAGTACAGCGGTAGCCTACTGACCAGTGTCGCTGAGTTCCTTCCCGTGCGGTCTACGCAGCCTAACCCTGACCAGCCTGTAGCGCGTCCGGACTTGTACATTCTGAATAAGCGCATCAGCCCGTACGAGGAGATGAATACCCTCACCGCGCGTATCTCGAATCTTCCGAAGCTTACCGATGGTCATTACCGTTTCTCGGTTCAGGCAACGGATGATTCTGGCGAGCCAACCGGCGAGAAGGTCCTGGAACAGGTCATTCCTGCTGAGCACCTTCAGAATGGTTCTACGGATGAGAAGCTGAATATTCCCGGTAGCGCGCTGAATTATGAGGGGTCTTACAGGGTTGTTCTGGAAAAGGTAACCCCCGGCAAGGATGGCGCCGCGGACACGGTCGAGCAGGTCACTTCTGAGGGCCTTGAGCTCTTTGTAAGCTACACTGCGGAGCGGGAAGCGGCTGTTGAGTGGGTTAAGCAGCAGGCTCTTCTGGATGAGCATAAGGCTGTGCTGAGTCGCCGCGATGTCACGGTGGCGCTGTACCGTCTTGCGGGCGCACCTCATGTTGAGCTGCCTGCAACCAGTCCTTACGCGGATGTAACCCCGGACGATCCGGACTATGCCGCGATTGTGTGGGCTCGTCAGAAGGGTATTACGTTCGGTTGGGTCGATGGTAAGTTCCACCCGGAGGCGAACCTTTCGATTGCCTCGACGGTGGCGTTCCTGTACAGGTACCAACGAGCGCTAACCCCTGCGTCTTCGCCGGAGTCGAGCAGTTTGCCGTCTTCGCCTGTACCGAAGAGCGATACGTCAGATAGCAGTAATGTACCGGAGGACTCTCCCACACGGGATTCACGTTCGCGGGTGCACTGGCCCGAGTATGAGCGTATGGATACTGCGTTCTGGAGGGAATCGCTGTGGGCTACCCAGCAGATTATCTGGGGATACGCAGAATATTATCGAGGCCACGGTGAGAATTTCAGCTCGGATACTGTTTCCTCTTGGCAGTTCTCACTGATGCTCTACCGCATGGAGCACGGCGGCAGCCGCCTCAAGTAGTTGCCCTGAAATAGTTATTCCTGAAGTAGCTATTTGAGAGTCGCCTCCTGCGGCCACGCAGCCTGATGCTGTGTTGCTTTACAATCGGTGATGGCGGGCTGAAATTTTCGGGCTGATTCGCCCGGCTTTTCAGCCCGCCAGCACTTTCGCTAAGACGAACTGTGCACCCCCTTTTCTACTCAACTTTTCGTTCCTTTTCACCGTTCGTTTCTCCCCTTCCACTCAACGTTTTCCCTCACTCGCTTCAATCACCTCGCAAAAAACCACTGTGCAGAAAGCCACCGTGCCGAAAGCACAGTGCAGAACATTAGATGGGATAACCGTGTCTTCTTTCTTCCGACCAACCACAGCTCAGGGTGCTAAGACGCCCACCTTAAAAGCCCCTGCCCAAAATGCCCGCACTCTAAAGACTCAGGGCAAGAAGGCAATCAGCCTCTCCCTGTTGCTGGGCATGACCCCGGCGCTGGCGGTCACCCCTGCTGTGCATGCTGATGCGGCACCGGCGAAACCCGCACAGACTGCTCAAGCGGCCCCTGTTCAGGTAGGCGCCGCAACCACTAGCGCCAGCGATGCCGACAAGATTGATTTGAAGGTCACCACCGGCACTCTCAATATTTCTCAGGGTGGCACGGTGTCCGTGACGACTTCCCCGTTGACCCCCGAGTTCCGTAAGAAGTACAAGCTCTTCCAGTTCGGTCTCGTGAACCGTGGTACCGGTTACGAGTGGTCCCGTACCGGCGAGGCAACCCAATATCCTCTGCACCGCGGCAAGGTTGATCATCTTCGAGATGAGGGTATTGTCCACGACAACCCGGACGGAAGCCTCACCTTCACCTTTGAGGTCAAGAAGCAGACCATCCGGGCGACCCCTTCGCCTGCCCTTGACGTGGTGTTGACCTACTACCCGGCGGGCGAGCGCGAGCCGAGCGCCGAGGAGTATGAGGACCCCCGCCTTACTGCCCGCACTCCGCTCAGCCTGACTCAGGACCCTGAGCCGGATCAGACTACTTACGTGTACAGCATGCCGGCGGTCGATAACCCCTGGGTTGATACGCAGCTGAAGATTGAGGGCTACCATATTCTCTCTAAGCAGCTTCTTGAGCCGGGAAGTGCCCCAGCATATCTGATGCTGTATGAGGTTGACCCCGCTACGGGGTTGATGGTGGGCAAGCCTGTTTTCACTCATGCAGTTCGTTATACGGATTGCGGGGAATACTATTGCTGGAGTTTCCTCAACAACTATTTCTCTGCTGATGTGACAATTCCTGCGGGTACTCTGCGACCGGGCAAGTCGTACATGATCGGCGTCTACAGCGGCCTCTTCCCGAATCCGGATGAGGAGAAGGTACCCGGTAGCCTTTTGACGGATGTTGCCCCGTTTATTCCGGTGCGCTCGCCTAACTCGAGCACCGAGGTGAAGGATGCCGCCCCGGTTCTGCGCGTTGAGCCGCAGCAGATGGACCAATATCGTTCTGATTCACCGCAGGTGAGCCCCTATTGGGAGAAGAACACGTTGCAGGTGCGTGCCGTGAACCTGCCGAACCTCGCTGAGGACCATTACCGCTTTTCGCTGCAGGCTACGGATGCTTCTGGCAATCTGACCGGCCAGAAGGCGCTGGAGCAGGATATTTCGGCTGACCGTATCCAGAGCGGTTACACGGAGGCGACGCTCACTGTTCCCGGTGAGGCGCTGAATTATCAGGGCGGTTACAAGCTGGTGGTGGAGAAGGTTCTTCCCGGTCAGGGTGGTGCCGCGGATTCTGTGCAGCAGGTTGTTTCTACTGACATTGGTTTGGTGGTGAACGCGTTTGAGGAGCGTGAGGCTGCGAAGAGGTGGTACAAGGCTCAGCAGCTTCCCAAGTCAGAGCTCTATTATTCTGAGAATATGACGCGCCGTGATCTGACGGTGGCTCTCTATATGTTGGCGGGTTCCCCGAAGGTTGAGCTTCCGGCAACCAGCCCGTATCCGGATGTTCAGCCCAACGACCCGGACTACGCCGCATATATTTGGGCTCGACAGAAGGGCATTACGTTCGGTTGGATTGATGGTAATTTCCACCCGGATGCGAAGGTTTACGATTCTTCGGCGGTGGCGTTCCTGTATAGATATCAGAGGGCGCAGGGTAAGGTTCCTGCGGCGAAACCTCGTCCTGTTTCTTCGGCGTTAAAGAAGAGTAGCCTGCCGGGTGGTTCTTCTGAACGTGGGTGGAATACTGTTCTCGGCTGGCATTACTCGTTCCATAAGGAGTCCCAGTGGGCGATTGATCAGCACATTTGGGGTTATATCAGCGAACAGTCTACCTATGAGGCGTATGGGCAGTCGTTTATTGGGCACACGGAACTCGCTACGATGCTGTACCGCATGGAGCACGGCGGCAGCCGTCTCACATAGTGTCTCGCCGTGGCGTTAGCTATTTTGGTTGGCTTTCGTCAAATAGGCGACTTTATGGCTCTGTTTATGTGCCACTTTTATTGTGGGTGACTTTTATGTTGCCTTGCCCACCGCATTGTGAATATTCTCAACCTGCAGAGGTTGCATAGGTGCGAATTTTTCGAATGCGGTGGGTTTTTTGTGCTTTCTTTTTTGTACAGTGACCAGCGTTTGTGCTTATCAGCACACTATTTAGGCATATTTTCCACGTCATGCACATACTTTTTAAAGCTATACTTCACCTTAAGACATGCAATAAAACACACAGACATTTTTCGCGCTGATGACCTTTCAGGTTCCGGCATGTCTTAACTATTTGCTACGGTGTTTATGCGCACCACACTCGATGCGTGACACCGATAAAAACTGATTGGATAACAATGTCCTCACTTCCCAACCACATGCGCTTTGCGCTACCCAAAAACATGGCTAAGAGCGGCTGTGCCATCACCCTGGCTGGCGCCATGCTCTTGCCCCTCTCCCCCGCGTTTGCCGCACCTGCTACTCCGGTAGCAGCCCCGGCTGTTGCACAGGGTGAAGTTCAGGGTGCTCAGCGTCTGCAGGTTACCTCCGGCACTTTTGATATTCTCAAGGGCGGCAACGTGACGGTTAGCGGCTCCGGTTTCTCCAAGGACTTCGTTAAGGGCAAGTCGTTCCGCCTGTACGTTGTTCCGAAGGGTGAAAGCGTTGCTTTCCCGCCGCACCACCCGCGTGATTACCCCTTCTATGTTCAGGATGTTCCCGCCTCCGCCTTTGCGGCTGACGGCACCGTGAACCTGACCGCTTCTATCGGCGCTAACTATCTGGAGGCCAATGGCTCGTCCTTCGATGTTGTGCTCGGTTACCGCGATGACGCTGAAGACGGCTGGATTCCTGCGGATGAGGTTCGTACTGAACTGAAGGTTGCGGATGTTCCCGCCGTTGATTCCCCAACCCTGTCGTACAGCGCTTCGTCGGTGAATGCTTCTGAGAACGCTAAGGTCACTGTGAACGGTGCTGGTTTCCAGAACATTTCGTACAACGGTAGCGAGTCGCTGATTGTTGCGGTTCGTGCGGTTGATCCGGCGACCGGTAAGGCGACCGGCCCTGCGCTGGCTCAGTCGGAGGCTAAGTTCACCTCCTACTCTGCTTTCTTTGGTCAGTACATGGGTTACACCAACGGCCGTTTCTCGACTGTTCTGGACATCCCGGCGGGCACCCTGAAGTCCGGCAACTCCTATGTTGTGCAGACTTTCGAGTTCAACGTTCCGGAAGATAACGATGAGGCGAACAGCCAGGCGCTGAGCACTCAGGCGTTTGTTCCGGTGAACGGCGAGAACGTTAAGAAGGAGTCTCCTTCGGTTTCTTTGAGCACTGACAAGGTGGATTTGAGCTCTTCGACCACTATCCGTGTGAAGGGTAAGGACTTCAATGTTCCGGCTGGCGCTACCGTGAACGTTCTGTTCTCTGAGGCTGAGGCTGACGGCAACCCGACCGGTGAGGCTCTGGATAGCATCACTCTGAACGCTGACCGTGTGGCGACCGGCGCGTTTGAGACGACCGTTAACGTTGACGGCACCAAGCTGGATGAGGATAGCCACTACGCTATTTTTGTAACCATCAACTACGCCGATGGTCAGCGTGAGCGCATCGCGGCTGATTACCTGACCCTGACCGGTGAGTCTGCGAACAAGAAGGCTCGTGAGCGTTTCGCTGATGTTCCGGTTGCTCACGCGAACCACAAGGCTGTTCTGTGGGCTGCTGATCAGAAGCTGATTGATTCTCGCGAGAAGGATTGGTTCGGCGTTAATGATGATGCGACCCGCGGCGAGCTGACTGTTGCACTGTACCGTATGGCTGGTTCCCCGAAGGTTGATCTGCCGGCTACTAGCCCGTACCCGGATGTGAAGGCCGATGACCCGAACTACGCTGCGTACATTTGGGCTCGTCAGAAGGGTATTACTTTCGGCTGGTCTGATGGTAAGTTCCACGCGAATGCGTCTGTGTCTAACGCTACTGTTGCGGCGTTCCTGTACCGTTTTGATGGTAAGAAGTCGGTTGCTGCGACTGAGGCGCCGTACACCGATGTAAAGGTCGGCTCTGCGTTCTACCGTGAGATTACTTGGGCTAAGCAGCAGAAGCTGCAGGTTTTCCCGGGCTCTGAGTACCACCCGTCTGCGCTGGTGAGCCGTGGTGAGCTGGCTGGTTTCTTGATGAACTACAAGGTCCGCTAGGGTTTTGCTAGTTCACTGGGTTTAGCTTCTAGGTTCTAGAGATTATGCCGGGCTGGCGGCGATGAAACGTTGGTTTTATCCCGCCGGCCCGGCTTTCTGTATCTCCTGCAGGGCGTTTATGAGGTGCCTGCAAGGTATCTGTAGGGGCGCGTGCGGGACTGTCGCCCGGTGCTGTTCCGCGGTTTTTCGAGGTATTTTTGCCGGCTAACACGCTAATGTGGGCTGTACCGCATGTGGGGCGCGCCTCATGCGGTACCCTCTATTGGGCGGATTTTTGGGGTGCTCTACTCCCCTTTTTTAAGAATGTTCTGTGGAGTGTAAATTAATATTTTTCAAGCTGTGGTTTATGCTTAGGACTGTTGCGCTCCCTTGGTGCGCGCCCTTATCCGGCTGGGTGCGTAGAACTAGAGGGAGCCCATCACACACCGACACATCAACCACATTGAGGATTTATGTCCCAGGATTTTAAGCAGTCGACTGATACTGCCCATAATTCTTCTGCACCTCTGCTGGCACCGGAGGGCACCCCCGAGGCTTCTTCTCAGGCTGAGTCGAAGAAGCGTAAGCGCCGCCGTATTGAGCTGGCTGTTGGCGCTGTGGCGCTGGCGGGTGTTTTGTATCTGCCGTTCTCACCTCTTTTCTCTTTTTATGATCCGTCGGAGGCGCGTCTTTCTTCGGCGGATACTGCTGCGCCGGCGACCGCTTCGGCGACTTCTACTTCTGCTCTGGTGTCGAGTTCTTCGACCCAGGGCCCGAAGATTCTGCGTCCGTCCGTGACCGCGCCGGATGCGAACACTATTTTTGCTGATGCCCCTGAGGATTCTGCGTACTATGCGGGTATCCGTTGGGCTGTTCGCACCCAGACGATGGAGCCGGTTTCTGAGGACCATTTTGGTGCTGAGGATCCGGTGACTCGTGGCGAGTTGATCACCATGTTCTATAAGCTGGCGGGTTCGCCGGCGGTGACCCATCCGGAGCATTCGCCGTATGCGGATGTTGATGAATCTGACCCGAACTATGATGCGTACCTGTGGGCGCGTCAGGAGCGTATTACGTCCGGTTGGGTTGATGGTAAGTTCCATGCGGAGGCGCGCTTGTCGAATGCTTCCGCTGCGGCGCTTCTGTACCGTGCTGATGGTGCGCAGAAGATTCAGATGTCGGGTACTTCCCCGTTTAGCGATGTTTCGTCTGCGACTCCGTTCTACCGTCAGATTGTGTGGGCGTCTCGCCGTGGTGTGTCGACGGTGTCTGAGGGTAATGCTTTTGAGCCGACGGCTCAGACCTCTCGTGGTCGTGTTGCGATGATGATGTACCTATACTTCCGCACTTCGTAGTTTTTACACTTCGTATTTTTGACGCTTTGCTTTAGCGTTTGGTTAGTGTGTTTGGCGGCCCTGTGCTCCTTGTTGGGAGTGCGGGGCCGCTCGTATTTTGAGGACTGTGCGCGGGGCTGTCTGGGGGTTGGGGCCACCTGGGTTTTGGGTTTCCTGTGCGCGGCATCATGCACGCAGTGAAATATTTCGGAAGGTTCAAGTTTTTCTTGAGTAACGTACCAATTTCTACTTGAAGGTTTGTTAGGGTGAGAGTGTTTCCTGAACCGATGGGGACACTCAACCACTTCTCATTGGGTTGGCGCAGATTCGACGGATATTTCTCATTCCTATTTAGAACCTGCATCGGCGCAATGGACATGACCGATAAGGAATGTTTATGTCCGCTCTTCCGAACTCTAAGTCTTCACTCCTGTATGCAACTCGCAGCTGCAGTGCACTGGCGCTGGCGGGTGCGATTATTCTGCCGGTGACTCCGGCGCTTGCCCAGAATGCTACTGCAGATATTCCTACAGCGGCTGGTTCTCTGCCGGGTGATCGCGTCCGTGAGAATCCCGCTGATACTTCTGATGAGTTCTATCCTCACTTGAGCTACAACGCGTTGAAGAATACTGATAAGGATCAGGTTCTGGACTTCTGGGGTTGGGGGTTTGAGGGTAATTTTAACTCCCCGAAGGGTGTTCAGGTTGTTGTGCGAGAGGTGGGTTTGAACTCCCCAGTTCTGGCGGTTAGCGACATCGTTGAATATAACCACGAGAATCTGGCTTTCGCTTACCAGAGCGGCTACATCCACGGTACGGCGAAGATTCCGGCAAACACCCTGGATAAAGAAAAAGATTATGTTATCGAGGTGTGGGGTAACAACGGCTACGAGGGCGACGAGTTTATTACCCCCGTCGTGGGTCAGGCACCCGAGGGCCGCGGTACCCTGCTTGCTACCCAGGAGCTGGATTTCGAAGGCTCTGACGGCACGACAGCTGCGGATATTCCGGGTAAGACCCCGCAAAAGGTTACGTTCAGGTACCGGTACGACGGCGAGGATCCGTATCTGTACACCGCTGAGGGCGGCACCATCCACGTGAAGGGTTGGGGCTACACCAAGGAGTGGCGTGAGAAGCACGGCAAAGTAGTGTTTTATATTGCTACTTCTCGGGGTGTTCCTGACGACGGTGATTTCCTGCCTGCTAAGGATGTGTTGCTCCGTTTTGAGGAGGGTAAGGATTTCACCATTGCTGAAAACGGCACCCTGAATGCTCAGTTGAGGGTCAAGCCCGGTGAGCTGCAGAACTACTACGAGCCTCGCGTCCCCTTCCCCGGTGCTCCGAGTTACGAGAAGCGTTACGAGGTGAATTATGAGATTGGCATGTTTACCGAGAAACAGGGTCAGCCCCCGCTGACCCTTGATGATCTGCGGGCTGGCAAGAACGTGCTGTTTCATAGTGCGCTGTACACTCAGGCGTTCCGACCCAGCCCGTTTGCTCCCAAGGTGGAGTACAAGGCTCTGGGTGATACTACCGCTGATCAGAACATTTACTTCTTGGGTACCGGCTTCTACGGCCAGTTTAACTTCTCCAGGGGTGTTCAGTATGTGATTCGTGAGAAGGGCTCAAACACCCCGGTTCTGGGGACGAGCGACATTTTTGAATATAACCACCCTAGCCATATTTCTGAGTTCAAGAACGGCAAGGTACGCGGCGTCGTGAAGGTTCCGGCGAATACTCTGGATCCGGCGAAAAAGTACGTGGTGGAGGTTTGGACTAACAACGGCTACAAGAACGGCGAGAATGCCGGTCCTGTGGTGGGCAAGGCACCTGAGGGTCGCAGTGAGCTGTTGGCTTCTCAGGACCTGAACTTCAAGGGGTCTGACGCTGATGAGGGTAAGCAGCCCAGCCTGACTGATGAGCAGCGTAAGGAACACGCTACCCGCGGCGAGTTGACTGCGGCACTGTACGCTCAGGCTGGTAGCCCCAAGGTAAACCTCCCGGCGGTCTCCCCCTGGCCGGATGTAAAGACCACCGACCCGAACTATGCCGCCTACGTATGGGCTCGCCAGAAGGGCATTACTTTCGGCTGGTCAGACAGCAAGTTCCACGCGGAGGCAAGCATCTCGAACGCTACGGTTGCGGCGTTCACCTACCGTGCGGCGGGTTCCCCTACCCTTGATCATGAATGGCACTCGTACACTGATCTGGCCCCGGATTCTGCGTTCTACCGTGAGATTGTGTGGGCTGGTCAGAACAGGGTTGCGCTGAGCACCAGCGGCACGTTCGATCCCAAGCATATGGTGACTCGCGGTGAGCTGGAGGTTCTGATGATGGCTTTCTAGGTTCGCTAAGATAGCCCTCTGAATAACCCCGTGTTCCCGAATGGTTTTTCTGTTCGGGAGCACGGGGTTCTGTTTTCAGGCTTAGCGTGTTGGATTCAGTTTTTAGCGGTTGGTCAACCTGGGAAAACCCTCAGAACCTTCAAGTCTCTCTTGAGTGTTTCCTGACTTCTATTCACCCCTTTGATAGGGTGAAATTGTCCCCTAAATCGACGGGGATATTCGACCATTTCTCATTGGGTTGGCGCAGATTCGACGAAGATTTCTCACTCCCCTTTTAGAAACTGCATTGGCGCGATGGGTTCGACCGATAAGGAATGATTATGTCCGCTCTTCCGAATTTCAAGGCTTCGTCCTTCTTCCGTGCAGCACGGGGTTGCGGTGCATTGGCGTTGGCTGGCGCGATGGTTCTGCCGATGTCTCCTGCGATTGCTCAGAATGTTGTTGCGGATGCTCCTGCGGCGGCTGTTGCTGGTTCCCTGCCGGATGATCGCGTCCGCGAGAATCCTGTTGCTACTTCTGATGAGTTCGCTCCTCATTGGAGCTACAACGCTTTGAAGGATACCGGTAACGATCAGGTTCTGAACTTCTCAGGTTGGGACTTCAACGGCGATATTAACTCCCCGAAGGGTGTTCAGATTGTTGTGCGTGAGAAGGGCTCGAACACCCCCGTCCTGGCTATTAGCGACATTATCGAGTACAACGACCCCGAGTATTCGTCCCAGTACCAGCATGGGCTCCTCAACGGTAACGTTAAGATTCCCGCTAACACCCTGGATACGGCGAAGCAGTACACCGTTGAGGTGTGGGGCAATAACGGCTACGAGGGTAGCGATAAGCTTGTCACTCCCGTCGTGGGTCAAGCTCCCGAAGGCCGCGGTACCCTGCTCGCTTCCCAGGCGCTGAACTTTAATGGCTCTGATGGTTCGCAGGCTGCGGATGTTCCGGGAGCTAAGCCTATTCAGGAGGCTACCCCGACGTTTGAGGTTCTGTACGACGGCAAGGCTCAGCTGCTGTACACCTTCGAGGGCGGTACCGTCCACGTGAAGGGTTCGGGGTTCACCAAGGAGTGGCGCGAGAAGCACGGCAAGGTGGCGGTTTATCTGGCCGCTTCTCAGGGCGTTCCCGATGGTAGCCTTCTGCCCGCTGATGATACACCGCTCCGTTTTGAGGAGGGTAAGGACTTCACCATTGCCGAGGACGGCACCCTGGATGCTCAGCTGACCGTCAAGCCGGGCGCGCTGCTGAACTACTACGAGCCTCGCAACTACTTCCCCGGTATCCCGCGTTACGAGGTGCGTTACGAGGTTGACCTGGTTGCTGAGAAGCAGGGCGACCCCCAGCTGACGGTTAAGGACCTGTGGGCTGGTAAGAACGTGGTGCAACGTATTGCGGTGCAGACTCAGGCGTACCGCCCTGAGAAGTTTGCTCCCAAGGTGGAGTACAAGGCTCTGGGCGACACCACCGCGGATCAGGATATTTACTTCTCGGGTACCGGCTTCTACGGTGAGATTGCTTCCCCCAAGGGTGTTCAGTATGTAATCCGTGAGAAGGGTTCGAACACCCCGGTTCTGGCAACCAGTGACCTTATTGAGTACAACCACCACGACCGAGCCTTTGAGTTCGTGAACGGTGAGCTGTCCGGTAGCGTCAAGGTCCCGGCGAACACTCTGAATCCGGCAAAGAAGTACGTCGTGGAGGTGTGGGGTAACAACGGTTACGAGGACGGCGAGTTTGTCGCTCCCGTGGTGGGTAAGGCACCCGAGGGCCGCGGTACTCTGCTGGCTTCTCAGGACCTGAATTTTAAGGGTTCTGATGCGTCCAACACTGATGATAAGAAGCCTAGCCTGACCGATGAGCAGCGCAAGGAACGCGCTACCCGCGGCGAGCTGGCGGTGGCTCTGTACCTTCAGGCTGGCGCGCCCGAGGTGAAGCTGCCTGAGACGTCCCCCTGGCCGGATGTGAAGACTGACGACCCGAACTACGCGGCGTACATCTGGGTTCGTGAGAAGGGCATCAGCTACGGCTGGTCGGATGGCAAGTTCCACGCGGACGCTGGTATCTCGAACGCTACCGTTGCAGCGTTTACTTACCGTGCGGCTGGTTCTCCTGCGGTGAAGGGCGATTCTCCCTATGTGGATGTTAAGCCTGGTGCTCCGTTCTATCGTGAGATTCTGTGGGCTAGCCAGAACTTGCCTACTGTGTACGGTGGTCAGTATTTCCTTCCTAAGCAGCTGCTGACTCGCGGCCACTTAGAGACTGTTCTGACTGCTTTCCAGTCTCGCTAAGCTAGCTCGCTAAACTGGCTCTGCTTATCGACTAGTCGCACGAATAACCCCGTGTTCCCGAGTGGTGTTTCTATTCGGGAGCGCGGGGTTCTGTTTTCGGGGTTTAGCTTGCTGAGTTTAGCTTGCTGGGTTCAATTTTTAGTGGCTGATCAACCTGTGAAAAACCTCAGAACCTTCAAGCCTCTCTTGAGTGTTTTCTGACATCTGTTCACCCCTTTGATAGGGTGAAAATGTCCCCGAAACCGACGGGGATATTCGACCACTTTCTCATTGGGTTGGCGCAGATTCGATGGAGTTTTCTCACCCCAGGAACCCTATGAACCTGCATCATCCCGGTGGGTACGACCCGTTAGGATGATGTATGTCCACGCTTCCGAATTCTAAGTCTTCTTTCCTCCGTGCGGCGCAGGGGTGCGGCGCACTGGTGCTGGCTGGCGCGATGGTTCTGCCGATGACTCCGGCACTCGCCCAGGATGCGGCACCTGTGGCTAATGCGCCGGCGGCGAATGCTGCAACTCCCAAGCCGGCTGCTCAGGACGCAGCGGCACAGCCGACGTACTCCGCTGATTATGACGGTATTCTGTACACCGGCGAGGGCGGCACCGTGACTCTGAAGGGTGCCGGTTTTACTAAGCAGTGGCGTGAGCAGCACGGCACCGTTGTCTTTTACATTGCGGCTACGAAGGATCGTCCCGGTAACGCTGAGCCTTCCATGTCAATGCTCCGTTTTGAAGAGGGTAAGGACTTCACCATTGCCGATGACGGCACTTTTGAGGCAAAGCTGACCATCAATGCCAAGGCTCTGGAGAGTTTCTACACTCCCATCGATTATTTCCCGGGTATCACCCTGGACGAGGTGCGTTACGAGACGGGTATTTTGACCGAGGCTAAGGGCCAGCCCCAGTCAAGCATTGAGGATATTTGGGCTCGCAAGAACGTTATCGCCCACAATCCGATGTACACCCGCGCTTACCATCCTGAGGTCATGGCACCTAAGTTGAAGTACGATGCGCTGAAGGACACCACGAAGGATCAGGAGCTACTGGTCCAGGGTGAGGGTTTCGTTGGGGAGGAGTTGCCTGGCCGCGAGGGTGCCATGTACGTGATTCGTGAGAAGGGCACCGGCACGCCCGTCCTGGCGATGAGCGATATGAAGTCTTACTATGAGAGTCCCGATGGCGTAACCCGCCTGGAGGGAGGCACTCTTTACCGCACCATCAAGATCCCCTCAAACACCCTGAATCCTTCTAAGCAGTACGTCGTTGAGGCGTGGAGCGACTACGACTACGACCTCACCAAGAAGGACAGGCCCCTCATCACCCCGATTGTGGGTTACGCGCCGGAGCACCGCGGTGTTCTTATGGCTCGTCAGGATCTGAAGTTTGAGGGCGTTCCGAACTTCACGGATGCTACTGCGCCCACGCGAGAATACAAGACCCTGACCTCGAAGCTCACCTCCCAGGAGCAGCAGCAGCGCGCTACTCGCGGCGAGTTGACTGCGGCGCTGTACGCTCAGGCCGGTAGCCCCAAGGTGAACCTCCCGGCGGTCTCCCCGTGGCCGGATGTGAAGACCACCGACCCGAACTTTCCCGCCTACATTTGGGCTCGTCAAAAGGGCATCACCTTCGGCTGGTCTGATGGCAAGTTCCACGCGGAGGCAAGCATCTCGAACGCCACCGTTGCAGCGTTCACTTACCGTGCAGCGGGTTCCCCGGCTGTATCGGGCGTGTCTTCCTTTACCGATGTGAAGCCGGGTTCTGCGTTCTACCGTGAGATTCTGTGGTCCACTCAGCAGTATGTCATTAATCCGGATTTCGGCTCTTTTAATGCGACGGATCTGGTGAATCGTGGTCAATTGGAGCAGATGCTGTTCAACTTCCAGAACCGCGCCAAGTAGAACGGTGCAGGGTAGAACCGCGCTATGTAAGACGGACTAGTTCTAAGCTGAATACCCCGTGTTCCCGAATGGTTTTTCTATTCGGGAACACGGGGTTTTCTATGCCCGTTTTCTCTGCTTTTTTCTGCACCTATTTTTGGGTGCTCGCGGAATCATTGCGGCACAGAATTCAAAACTTTCAACTATTCCTTGAGATTTCTCGCGACTTCTCATTAAGGGTTTGATATGCTGAGGCTACCCCCAAAACCGACGGGGATAATCAACGAACTTCTTATTGGGTCAGCGCAACTTCGACGGTGAAGAATCGGCCGGAAATCATCCTGCAGGAATTGCCAACATCCAATGGGACGTACCATAAGGATGCTTTATGTCCTCATTTCCGAGTTCTAAGTCTTCATTCCGCCGTGCAACGCAGGGTTGTTGCGCTCTCATGTTGGCTGGCGCGATGGTTCTGCCGATGACTCCGGCGCTGGCTCAGGATACAGCACCGGTCACTAACATTTCTGTCCCTAACGCACCGGTTGCCAATACCGCTTCCCCAGTTTCTCAGGACGTCACGGATGGCCCGTCTTTCACCATTGATTATGGGGAGGGTGCGGCTTTGTACACCGATGAGTACAACGAAATTACGGTGAGGGGCACCGGTCTCACCAAGGAATGGCGTAAGCAGCACGGCGAGGCAGTCCTTTATATTGCCGCTACAAAAGATCGTCCTGGTAACACTAACCCTTCAACGTCGGTGCTTTTCTTTGGAGAAGGTTGGCGTTTCCCTATTGCCGATGACGGCACTTTTGAGGCAAAGCTGAGGATTAGATATGGCGACCTGGATACTTTCTACGACCCCATCCGTTATGATGCCCCGAATTTCCGCTGGGAAGAGGTGCGTTATGAGATTGGCATCCTCACTGTGCCTGAGGGGCAGCCCTGGCCAACCATTGAGGATATTTGGGCTCGTAAGAACGTGGCTATCCACCAGCCGATATATGCCCGTCGCCATCCTAAAATTATCGGGACCCATTGGAGGTACGATGCCCTGAAGGACACCGCGAAAGATCAGGAGGTGATGATTGAGGGTGAGGGTTTCAGCGCGAATGAACTCCCCGGCCGTGAGGGTGTCATGTACACGATTCGAGAGAAGGGCACCGGCACCCCCGTCCTGCTCATGAGCGAGATGGAGCGCTACTACGATCGTGGCAATGGCACACTTCAGCTGTGGGGAAATGCTGTTTACAAAACCATCAAAATTCCCGCGAACACTCTGGATCCGTCTAAGCAGTACGTCCTTGAAGCATGGAGCGACTATGGCTATGTCAGCCAGACGGATAAGACTCTGATTACACCGCTGGTGGGTTTGGCGCCGGAGCACCGCGGTGTCCTTATGGGCCGTCAGGACCTGAAGTTTGAAGGTCTTAAGGAATTCACGAATGTATCTTTACCCAAGCCCAAGTATAAGCACCTCTTCTCAAAGCTTAGCGATGAGGAACAGCAGCAGCGCGCTACTCGCGGTGAGCTAGCTGCGGCACTGTACCTTCAAGCTGGCGCCCCCAAGGTGAACCTCCCTGCAGTCTCCCCGTGGCCGGATGTAAAGACAGACGACCCGAACTACGCTGCGTACATTTGGGTTCGTGAGAAGGGCATCAGCTTCGGCTGGTCTGATGGTAAGTTCCATGCGGATGCAGGTATTTCACGCGCTACTGTTGCGGCGTTCACCTACCGTGCAGCAGGTTCCCCAGCTGTTTCCGGTGTTTCTTCGTTTACGGATGTGAATCCGAGTTCCGCCTTCTACCGTGAGATTTTGTGGTCTGCTCAGCATGGTGTCATTAACCCGCAGAGGGGTATTTTTGAGGCGACCACGATGGTAAATCGTGGTGAGCTGGAGCAGATGATGTTCATTTTTCAGAACCGCACTGACTATGGTGGGCTGGTTCTAGTCTGAGTCATAACCCCGTGCATCCTGAGAGTCTTCTTCTCACCGGGTGCACGGGGTTCAGCTTTTACCGGCTGATTAACCTGTGAAACGCCTCAAAACTTTCAAGCTTCCCTTGAGTGTTCTCTGACATCTACCTGAGGGTTTGATAGGGTGAAAATGTCCCCGCAACCGACGGGGCTTTCAACCACTTTTCTCATAGGGTGTGTGCAGATTCAACGGCGAATTCCCTACCCGCCGTTGAGCCCGCAGAGCCCTGCGAGAAACAACTTTAAGGATGTCTTATGTCCTCGCTTCCGAATTCTAAATATTCTTTCCTCCGCGCCGCTCAGGGTTGCAGCGCGCTGGCGTTGGCTGGTGCTATGGTTCTGCCGTTGGCCCCGGCACTGGCTCAGAATGCAGCTCCTGCCGCTGATGCCGCTGTTGCTGCCGCTACCCCGCAGGTAGCCGACCAGGACGCTGCGGCTACCCCGACCCTTGAGGTTTCCATCCCTGACGGTTACAAGTACGACGGCGTGAACCCCTCCCTCGTCACGACTGAGGGCGGTACCATCCATGTGAAGGGTGCGGGTTACACCAAGGAGTGGCATGCTCAGCACGGTACCGTGGCGCTGTACATTGCCCCCGCGAACTACGCGCCCTCCGGCTACGAGATTCCGACTTCGAAGATGCTGCGCTTCGTGGAGGGTCAGGACTTCACCATTACCGATGACGGCACTTTTGAGGCTGATCTGAAGGTTGAGGCGTACAAGCTTGCTGCCTACTACTTCATCGATGATGACAACTTCCACGACCCGACCGGCGGCACCAAGTACGATGTCCTCTACGAAATTCGCGTGGTTGCTGAACAGAAGGATCAGAAGCCGCTGACCGCTCAGGAGCTGTGGACCAGCAAGAACGTGGTGAGCACCCAGGTGCTGAATACTATGGGCGAGAAGCCGGCGCCGTTCGCACCGCGCCTGGGTTACAACGCTGTGACTGACCCCGCAAAATCACAGGATCTGAACGTTGGTGGCCAGGGGTTTAACGGCGATATTCACTCCGTTAGGGGCGTTCAGCTCGTGGTTCGTGAGAAGGGCTCGAACACCCCGGTTCTGGCAACCAGCGACATTATCGAGTTTGACCACCCCACCCAGTCTTCGGCGTACCGTGATGGCAACCTGAACGGTACCGTGAATCTTCCGGCAAACACTCTGAATGCTTCGAAGAAGTACGTGATTGAGGTCTGGGCTAACGACGGTTACGGCAATAACGGTAAGCTGATTGCTCCGGTCGTGGGCAGGTCCACCAAGGGCCGCGGTACCCTACTCGCATGGCAGGACCTGGACCTGAACGGCACGAACGGTTATAGGGATGCTAACCTGCCCAACGCTCAGGACCCCAATGAGAACGATAACCAGAGCCCTGATCCTTCCGACGAGAAGCTGGAGACCCTCGCTACCCGCGGTGAGCTCGCAGCTGCCCTGTACGTTCAGGCGGGCACCCCCGAGGTGAAGCTGCCTGAGACTTCTCCCTGGCCGGATGTGAAGACCACCGACCCGAACTTCCCCGCGTACGTGTGGGCTCGTCAGAAGGGTATTACCTTCGGCTGGTCGGACGGCAAGTTCCATGCTGATGCAGGCATTTCGAACGCTACCGTTGCGGCGTTCACCTACCGTGCGGCTGGTTCGCCCGCGGTTAAGGGCGACTCCCCGTACAGTGATGTGGCTCCCGGTTCGGCGTTCTACCGTGAGATTCTGTGGGCTCAGCAGAACAAGGTGGTGCTGAACGCTAACGGCGCTTTCGATGCTCAGTACATGGTGACTCATGGTGAGTTGGAGACTCTGATTGAGGCGTTCCAGGCTCGCGCTAAGTAAGGTCGTTTAGCCCGCCCGCATCCCCCTCGGGTTTTACCTTGAGGGCGCGTGCGGCGCGTCGGATAACTCTCTGGTTCCCCGTGCTCCCGAATGGTTTTCTGTTCGGGAGCACGGGGTTCAGCTTTTAACAGCTACCGCTGTATGAGATTTCTCGAAACCTTAAAGTATTCCTTGAGTGTTTCCTGACAATCGTTCAACGCTTTGATAGGGTGAGGATATCCCCGAAACCGAGGGGGATTTTCAACCACTTTTCTCATCGGGCGTGCGCAGATTCTGCGGCCGATTCCCAACCTGCCGGTAAGCTCGCGCAGCCCCGGAGAAATGACCCTAAGGATGTCTTATGTCCTCACTTCCGAACTCTAAGTCTTCATTCCTCCGCGCGGCTCGGAATTGTAGCGCGCTCGCACTGGCGGGCGTGATGGTCCTGCCGCTGACCCCGGCGTTAGCCCAGGACGCAGCGCCCACCGCAAACGCGCCCGTTGCTAACGCACCGACTGCCAATACCCCCGCCCCTGCAACTCAGGATGTCGCGGATGAGCCGTCTTTCACCGTTGTCTATGAGGATTACTACTACCAGGACGGCCGTGACGTCTTCGAGCAAGAGGGCGACGGCCTGTACACCGGTGAGGACAGTAAAATTACGGTTCTGGGCACCGGCTTCACCAAGGAGTGGCGCAAGCAGCACGGCAAGGTAGTCATCTACATCGCGCCCGAGGAGAACGTCCCCTACAACGCCCATCAGGTGACCGATACCCTCTTGCGGTTTGAAGAGGGCAAGGACTTCACCATTGACGATGACGGCACCTTTGTCGCCCCGCTGAAGGTTGAAGCTAATACTTTGCCGAGTTACTACACTCTCACGGAGTATTTCCCGGATATGACTCTGGACAAGGTGCGTTACGAGGTTGGCATCCTTGCCGAGCCCGAGGGCCAGCCGCAGTCAACCGTTCAGGATATCTGGGCTCGCAAGAACGTTGTGACGCATCACGGTCTGAGCACCAATGATTATCACTTCGATACCTTCGCACCTAAGTTGAAATACGACGCTTTGAAGGACCCCACGAAGGATCAGGAGCTGCTGATTCAGGGTCAGGGCTTCGTAGGGACTGACATCCCCGGCGTTGAGGGCATGATGTACGTCATTCGCGAGAAGGGCACGGGTTCCCCCGTCCTGGTTATGAGCGAGATGAAGCGTTACGTCCACGGTGATGATGAATACGAGACGGGCCTGGAGGGAGGCTTCGCTTTCGTCAATCTCAAGATTCCCGCGAACACGCTGGATCCGTCCAAGCAGTACGTCATTGAGGCATGGAGCGACTACGGTTACCCCAGCAAGACGGATAAGACTCTCATCACGCCGATGGTGGGTTTTGCCCCGGAGCACCGCGGCGTTCTTTTGGCGCACCAGGATTTGAAGTTTGAGGGTGTCCAGCGGTTCACGAATGCTTACGTACCCGTAGAGGAACGTATGTACTTTTCGACATCGCTGAACGACGAGGAACAGAAGCAGCCTGCCACCCGCGGTGAGCTGGCTTCCGCCCTTTATGAGATGAAGGGCAGCCCCAAGGTGGACCTTCCTGAAGTCTCCCCGTGGCCGGATGTGAAGACGGACGACCCGAACTACGCCGCCTACATTTGGGCTCGTGAAAAGGGCGTTACTTTCGGCGGACCTGACGGAAAGTTCCACGCGGAGGACGGTCTCACGAATGCAACCGTTGCCGCAATGATTTACCGTGCGTCTGGTTCACCGGAAGTATCGGGTGTTTCATCCTTCCCGGATGTTACGCCGGATTCCGCGTTCTACCGTGAGATTCTGTGGGCTACCCAGCAGAATGTTATTACTCCCGAGACCGGCATGTTTGAACCGAATCATGCTGTGACCCGCATTGAATTGGACTGGATAACGTTCTATTACTGGCATCGTGTTATGCACCCTACCACTACCGGCCTGTATCGCATTGCTAACTAAGTAGACCGAGCCGGTTCTAACCCGGGCACCTCGTCACAACGGACGGGGTGCCCGGGCTCTTACGCATTGAGGGAATCTGCGCGGATTCTTCTAGAGTTCTCTCCCCTAGAATTCTCGCCCTAGAGTTCCCATGCGGGGGCTGCGGCGGTGCTTGCCGAGTGCGCGTCCTGACCGGTTGCCACGCCGGTGGAGACGGTGAAGTCCCACGGGTCGGTGTTCAGTGCGGACAGCTTCGTTTCGATAGCGAAGCCGCGCTCAGCGAGCAGGGCGCGCAGGCGGTTTGCCGCCGACTGCAGCCAGAGGGATTCGCTAGCTGCATGGGAGCAATCAATCAGGGCGATGTTGCTACCGTCAACTCGTGCGGTTTCGCGGAATTCGCTGGCGGGGTGGTGGCGCAGGTCGGCGGTAATGTACACCTGCGCGTCAGTGGCGCGCACAGCGTCGAAGAGGGAGTCACCGGCACCACCGCAGAGGGCGACGCGGCGGATCGGCTGGTCGGCGCGTCCGGCGATGCGCAGGCCACCGGCGGTTGCGGGCAGTGCCGCTGCGAGGCGTTCTGCGAGCTCCTTGAGGGTGATTTCTTCGGGCAGGGTGCCGAGGCGGCCGGTGCCTACCGAGTGTTCCTGTTCGTCGAGTACCTGGGTTTGTGCTTCGGTGAGCGGTTCGCGGTCAATCAGGCCGATAGCGTCGCAGAGTGCTTCGTTCACGCCTTCAACGGCGGCATCGGCGTTGGTGTGCGCGCCGAGCAGGCCGCATCCGCCTTCGATAAGGGTGTGCAGTACATTGCCCTTGTAGTCGCTGTCGGGGATGAACTTTGCGCCGCGTAGCAGTAACGGGTGGTGGGTGATGAGTAGCTGCGCGCCTTCGGCTACGGCTTCTTCAGCGGTGGCGGTGAGGGCGTCTACTGCGAAGAGGACGGTGCTCACTTTAGCGGCGCCACGTCCGGCGACGAGGCCGGATGCGTCCCATCCGGCGGCGAGCTGCGGCGGGAAGAGCGTGTGGAAGGCGTCGACGACTTCTGCGAGGGTGGGGGTTTCTAGTTTTTCAGTCATACCTCTATTGTGGCAGGTGGCGCGGCGGCAGCTCAGGAATATTATGCGGCTCGGCGGTGTTCTTCAGGTAGTGTGGTTTTATAGTTCAAGGAGGAATCATGACTGATGTTGTTCTTGCCGGCGGCTGTTTCTGGTGCCTGGATGCGGTGTACCGCCAGTTCCGCGGGGTTGAGGAGAGCGTCTGCGGCTACACGGGCGGCGATACTCCCGACCCCGATTATCGTTCGGTGTGTTCGGGTGCGACCGGGCATCAGGAGGCGCTGAAGCTCAGCTTCGACCCGCAGGTCATTGACCTGGATACGGTGCTGGATATTTTCTTCACGAGCCACGACCCGACTAGCTGGGATCGTCAGGGTGCGGATACCGGTTCGCAGTACCGTTCGGTGCTTTTCTACGCGGATGAGCAGCAGCGTGAGGCATTTGAGCGTGCGGTGGCGCGTGCTCAGCAGCTGTACCCCTCCCCCATTGTTACGGAGATTAAGCCTCTGGGTGTGTTCTATGAGGCTGAGGATTATCACCAGAATTATTACGCGTTGAATCCGGCGCAGGGTTATTGTGCATTTGTGGTGAGCCCGAAGGTGGCTCACGCGCGCCGTAATTTTGCGCATCTGCTCCGTTAACTACTCTGCTAGCCGGTGGGCCCGGTTCAGCCGAGGCGTATTACGTTGTTCACCCCGTAGCTGTCTTTTGTTGTGTGGCAGCTATGGGGTGTCTTCATATGCGCCCGACTATTTGTTATTCGCCGGTGCTTTACGGTTGCTATAAGGTGCGCCCGGTATGATGGGGGTGTCGACTCACTCCCCACATCCGTTGACCTCACCGAAAGACTGCTGATGACTAGCCCCTCTTCTAAGCCCGTCGCCTTGAGCCGCCGCGCCGTGTTGGGTGCGGGCGGTGTTGGTCTTGCCGCTGTGTTGTCTGCGTGTGCGCGTACGGTGCATCCGCCGGTTGATGCTGCCACCTCTGAGTCAGCGAGCGCGAGCCCCTCTGCTTCGTCGACGTTGCCGTCTGCGAATAAGTCGTATCAGGGTAAGGTCACGTTCGATAACTTTGAGAAGAACGGCGAGTATGTGCCTGCCACGGCTGAGAAGAAGGCGCAGAATGTGCCCAAACCGATTATGCCGGAGAAGGTGCAGGAGCTGAGCATTGACGGTATTTATGCGCTGATTGGCTATTGGATTTCTAGCTTTAATTATTTGGCGTTGACGGGTGATATTGAGCCGTTGAAGAAGACGGATCCGAGTAGCGAATACTATAAGGAGCTTGAGCCGATGGTTAAGCTCTATGAGACGGGTCGCGGCTGGATTTACGATACGAGTGAGCCGATGTCTGTGTACCTGTTGACGGATACTCCCACGCAGGTTGAGGGCGACCGTATTCGTTATTTCTGGCGTGCTCGTTCCCTGGTTGATCAGAATGCGAAGAGGCATCTGACGGAGGGTGATAACCGCGATAAGTCGCTGGCTAGGGCAGAAGATTCTCAGGGTCAGGCGATGAGGATTGTTGTGGAGTATAAGGAGGGTGCTTGGTTTATGAGTACCCAGAAGGATAAGGATGCTGGTAAGAGCTCGGGTTCTGCGAGCACTTCGGCTTCCTAGTGCGCTAATTGCAGCTTTTTAGACCTTTCTTCGCAAAAGGATACAAGTAGTAACATTTGATATCTATATGCGTGTTTACGGTATGATATGGGTGTCAACTCACTCTATTTCCTTTGTTGACTTCTTTTGAAAGGCTGATAATGACGAGCCCTTCCCCCATATCTACCCGTGTGAGCCGCCGCGTGGCGCTGGGTGCGACCGCCGCTGGTGCACTTGCCGCGTTGACCGCTTGTGCTAGCGATATTCGCCCACTGGCTGATGGCTCGGCGTCTAACTCTACTTCCGGTTCTGCTAGTGCATCCGCGAGCGCTTCAGCTAGTGCCTCAGCTAGCGCTTCGCCTTCTGCTTCTTCCGGCAAGCATTATAAGGGCCTCGTGAAGTTTGATAACTTCGAGAAGAACGGCGAGTACGTTCCGGCGACCGCCACTCATAAGGCGCAGAACGTGCCCAAGCCCCTCGTTCCGGCGAACATGAACGAGCAGAACGTTGACGGTATTTACGCGTTCGTTGGTTATTGGTTGGCGAGTTCCAACTATCTGCTAATGACCGGCGATTCTGAGCCGCTGCAGAAGGTCGAATCTGCGGATGCACTGGAGAATTACCGGAATTTGACGGTTGCCTATGAAAATAATGCGGGCTGGCTCTACGGTGCGGATACTCCTATTACTCTTGAGTTGCTTTCTGATTCACCGCAGAAAATTTCCGGTAGCCGAATTCGCTATGACTGGTTGGGATACATGAGTTACAGCGCAGACATGAAGATTCACGCTGAAGGTCAGGGCCCTGATGAACCCTTTATGGAGGATAGCTCGCGGGAACTGACGAAGGTTGGTGTGGAGTACAAGGACGGTAAGTGGATTATGCTCACCGGCGATGAGAGCTCTTCTTCGGCGGCTTCCGATTCTTCTTCGAGTTCTTCTTCTGTCTAAGCACCTATCCTATGGGTAAGGTCTAACGGCTTAAGATAGGCTTCTCCCCCCCCCCCCCCCGGTAATGCACCGTGGGCGGGGGTTTCTTTATGCCGGAACTCGGTGATGCTTTGCTGCGGCATTTAGATTGCTTTGCAGCGGTATTAGGTTGCTTTGTCATCGGCACTCGATGACGGCTACTGCCGGGTATCTGTGTGCTTACCGGTATGATGAGGTTGTCAACTCACTCAATTTCCTTTGTTGACTTCCTTTGAAAGGCTGATAATGACGAGCCATTCCCCCACCTCTGTTGGCATGTCCCGCCGCGTGGTGCTGGGTGCAACCGGCGCCGGTATGCTGGCTGCATTGACCGCGTGCGCTAGCGATATCCGTCCGCTGGCTGATAGTTCCCCCTCCGGTGAGGCCTCGGCGAGTGCGTCCGAAAGCGCATCCGCGAGCGCTTCGGCATCGGCTTCGTCTTCCTCTTCTGACAAGTCCTATAAGGGCCTTGTGAAGTTCGATAACTTCGAGAAGAACGGCGAATACGTTCCTGCTACGGCTGAGAAGAAGGCACAGAATGTGCCCAAACCTCTCGTTCCGGCGAACATGAACGAGCAGAACATTGATGGCATGTATGCGTTCATTGGCTACTGGCTGGCGAGCTTCAACTATGTGCTGATGACCGGTGATGCTGAGCCGATGAAGAAGGCTGACCCTGCAGATGTGTATGCGAAGAGCCTGCAGGAATTTACGTTGATGTACGAGAGTGATCTGGGCTGGATGTACGGTACGGACACCCCGGTTACTATGGAGTTGATTAGTAGTGCACCGCAGAAGCCTTCCGGTAGCGGCACCCGTTACTACTGGCCGGGCTACATGAACTACAGCGCAGATGCGAAGATTCATCGTAAGGGTAAGTCTGACCTACCTTTTAAGACGTCTTCTAGCCCGAATGGCAAGCTGATGAAGGCTGCTGTGGAGTACAAGGACGGTAAGTGGTTTATGCTTACCGGCAATGAGGGCTCTTCTTCGGCGGCTTCCGGTTCTTCTTCTAACTCTTCTTCTGTCTAGACCCCACCATAACGGTTCAGGCCTAACGGTTTAAGATAGGCTTCTCCCCCGCCTGCGGTCATGCACCGTGGGTGGGGGTTTCTTTTGCCAAAAACCCAGGGAACACTCAGGGGGAAACCCTGCGGGTGTTCGGGGTCGGCTGAGAGTGCCTCGGGTACGCTTAACGTATATACATTGACGTACTACATATGGTCTTTACCTGCAGGTTTGAGCCTCGTGCTGACGGCTTTGTGGGTGAAGGATCCGACGAAGGACTTCCGATGACTACTTTCTTCACTCGACGTACCGCTCTGGGTGTTGCTGTTGCGGGTGCACTTTCTGCGTTGACTGCGTGCGCTAGCGATATTCGCCCACTGGCTGGCAGCACCGGCTCAGCTTCTCCGTCGGAGGCGGCGACCACCTCCGAATCTGCGTCTGCATCGGCGTCTGCTGGCGCATCGGCGTCTCCTTCTGCTTCGGCGCCTGCGAGTGCTTCTGTAGCCTCGGGTCTTCCGTCTTCGGGTAAGTCCTATAAGGGTCCAATGAAGTTTGATAGCTATGAGAAGACCGGTGAGTACGTTCCGGCGAGCGCTACGCAGATGGCGCAGAATATGCCGAAGCCTGTTCCTCCGGCGAATATGAAGGAGCACAGCGTTGATGGTGCGTATGCTTTCTTGAGTTTCTGGCTGGCGAGCTTGAATTACCTCATGATGACGGGTAACCCTGGTCCGATTGAGATCGTTTACCATGATGGTTACGGCTGGGAGAAGTATCCCAGCACGATTAAGCTGTATGCGTCGGGTTTGGGTTGGGTGTACGGTACGGAAACTCCGTATATTGTTGAGCTGCTGACGGATGCGCCCCGTGAGGTGCCGGGTAGCAATAATACTCGCTTTATTTGGGAGGGCTATTCCTATATGGATCCCAAGATGATGCGGCATTACAATGGTCAGCCGGAGAAGGCGACGAGCGCTGATGAGTCGAAGAAGAAGGTGGCGAGGTTCCGACTGGATTACAAGGACGGCAAGTGGGAGTTGTCTAGCGCCGCATAGTTGCCGTATTGCTGAAGGTTCCCTCGCATGCTGACTTCTCATGATGGAAGACCCCGCACCTGGTAAAACGCTGGGTGTGGGGTCTTAATTTTCTGAACATTCGAAGTGGTCACGGGGCTATTTGGTGGCTCTCGGGTAACCTTAAAGGTGTATACATTGACGTACTGATAGGTCTTTACAGGGCGTCTACGCCTGCTCTGGCGCACGGTGTTTTTATCTGTTCTGTATTGGTTCCAACGAAGGGCTTCCGATGACTACCTTCTTCACTCGACGTACTCTCCTGGGCGTGGGTGCGACCGGTATTCTTGCAGCGCTGACTGCGTGCGCTACTGATATTCGTCCGCTGTCGCAGGGTTCCGGCGGTTCCTCTGGTTCGGCTTCTAATGCTGCTTCTGGCGCTACTTCTGGCGTGGCTTCCTCTTCTGCGAGCGCCTCTGCGTCGCCTTCTCCTACCGATGATCACACGCCCGGCTCATACGTGGGCCCGATTAAGTTCAATAACTACGAGCGGAGCGGCACCTACATTCCGGCGAGTGCGGAGGCGCCGGCGCAGAACGTGCCGAAGCCTCTTATCCCGGAGAAGATGAAGGAGAACAGCCCCGAGGGTGCTTACGCTCTGATGGGTTATTGGCTTGCTTCCCAGAATTATCTGATTCTGACCGGCGATGTTGAGCCGCTGATGAAGGCGGATCCTGCGAAGGCTTTTTTGAGGAACTCTAGGACCATGATTAAGCTCTACGAGTCGGGTCTGGGTTGGATTTACGGTTCGGATCAGCCGTACAAGATTGAGATTGCGGAGAATGAGCTTCAGCCGGTTGCTAATAAGCAGGACCGTTATGAATGGCTTGTGACTGTTGCTTATGATCCTGCCGCTAAGTACCACATTGAGGGTGAGCCTGATGCGACTATCGTTGAGGAGGAAAAGACGATTCCTCGCACGACGAAGTTCATCATGGAGTACAAAGAGGGCATGTGGCGCATGCTCTTGGACAATAACAGTTAAATTCCGCTCCTTCTGATACTCACCACTTAAGGATTTCTGATGACGACTTTCCTTTCTCGGCGTGCTGCCCTACTAGCTGCCGGTGCGGGCGCTATTACGATGCTGAGTGCCTGCTCCAGCGATATTCGTCCGTTGGCTGATAGCTCCCCGTCTGCTTCTGGAGAGGCTTCCTCTTCAGCAAGTTCTAGCGCCTCTGCTAGCCCCTCCGCTTCTGCTAGCTCATCCTCTGCGGATGGTTCTTCTGAGAAGTCTTATCTGGGGCCGGTAAAGTTCGATAACTATGAGAAGAAGGGCGAGTACGTCCCCGCGGATGAGACGCACAAGGCGCAGAATGTGCCCAAGCCCCTCCCTCCGGCGAATATGCATGAGAAAACCATCGATGGCGCATACTCTGCCTTTAGTTTTTGGCTTGCCAGCGTCAACTATCTGGTGCTCACCGGTGACGATGAGCCGTTGAAGCAGGCTGACCCCTCCGGCAGGGATGTGAAGTCTTTCCATGATTACGTGACTTTTTATGAGTCCAATGAGGGGTGGTTTTACGGTTCGGAGCATGCGCTTCAGGCTGAGATTATGACCCCGCAACCTGAGAAGGTATCGGGTAGCGGCTCCCTCTACTACTGGCGTATCACGCTGTCCAAGGACTCTAAGGCGATGATGCATGTTGAGGGTAAGGGAAACAGGCCTATGTACCAGAACACTTCCATGGAGCCTGAGCTTTCCGACCTGAAATTGTCGTATCAGGACGGCAAGTGGTTCACTTACCCCACCAAGGTACATGGACAAGGCTCTGCGAGCCCGAGCACCAAAGCATCCGATGAGGCTAACGCTAAGAATGCCTAGAGCATCTTTGCTGAGTCCGTCTTAGGGGCGGGGATTCACCTCGCTTACAGGCGCATAAGATTTAGGGCTTAGGCCCATGACCCTACGCACTACTTAAGGATTTTTCATGGCAACTTTTCTTTCTCGACGTGCCGCACTAGCGGCTGCTACCGGTGCCGGTGCGGCTGTAGCGCTGACTGCCTGCGCTAGCGATATCCGCCCGCTGGCTGATAGCTCTTCTTCTCCTTCCGGTGAGGCTTCACCTTCGGCAAGTGCTTCTGAATCTGCGAGCGCATCCGCTTCAGCGTCTGCCGCTGATTCCGGCAAGAAGTCGTATAAGGGCACGGTGAAGCTCGACAAGTACGAGAAGAACGGCGAGTACGTTCCTGCCACGGCTGAAAAGAAGGCACAGAACGTGCCGAAGCCTGTTGTTCCGGAGAAGATGAACGAGGCAACCGTTGAAGGCATGTACCAGTTCCTCAGCTACTGGCTGGCGAGCTTCAATTACATGTTTATGACGGGCGATTACGAGCCGCTCAAGAAGGCTGACCCGTACTCCCACTATGCGAACGAGGGCAGCAATGCTGTTATCATCTACTCTTCCGGCAGGGGCTGGGTATACGACACGGATGCGCCGGTTACCGTTCAGCTTCTGACCGACGCCCCGAAGAAGGTCGCGGGCGGACCCAACCGCTACGATTGGCTCGGACGCATCATCTATGACCCCAACGCGAAGATCCACATTGAGGGTCAGGACCCCGCTCCCCTAGTCGATGGATCCACTAAGAGCGAGGCAACCAACTTCGCGGCGGACTACAAGGACGGCGCGTGGTACATGCTCAGTGATGAGGATGCTGATGCATCCTCTTCCGAGAAGAGCAGCGCTAGCGCCTAAAACCCGCCTCTAAGCGGCTGGTTCTAAAAGTGAGGGAAGCTCCCGTATGCAGTTGAGATTGCATGCGGGGGCTTCCTCTTTACCTACGTGCGGTGGCGATGTTCCCTTATGCGTTCATGAGCGGACTTTGAACATGCGTCAGTTCCTTCGGGTACGCTTAAAAATACACTGACAAACCGTTTAGGGGTTCTCATGCCTACTTTCGTTACTCGCCGCACCGCCCTGGGCGTTGCTACCGCTGCCGCGCTCGCTTCCCTGACTGCCTGCGCAAGTGATATTCGCCCGCTGGAGGACCCGAGCATAGTTGACCCGATGCGCCCCTACAAGGGCGAGTTGAAGTTCAATAGCTACAAGTCCACCGGAACCTACCGCCCCGCAAGCACCACGAAGAAGGCGGAGAACCCGCCCATGCCCGTTCCTCCTGAGAACATAAAGTCGAAGACGATCTCGGGCATGTATGCGGCGCTGGGCTACTGGCTCGCAGCCCTGAACTATCTGACGGTTACCGGCGACGCTGCCCCGTTCAAGGACGTGGACCTAGACGGTATCTACGTACAGAAGATGAAGATATACGTAGACTTGTACGCGAAGGATGAGGGGTGGATGTACGGCACCGATACGCCGCTCTTGGCTGAGCTGATCGATGAGACTCCACAGAAGGTTGACGATGAGCAGTACCGTTGGAAGGGTATTGGCCGTAACCATAAGGCCGCCGTTCTCCATTACGTACCGGAGGACAGGGATATTCACATTGCAGATACGAGCGGCAGCTCTGCTAATGATGAGGTCACTTTTGTGTTGAATTATCGGAACAATACGTGGATGGTCACCATTGAGACGAAAAGCTCTTCGACAGCTACCCCCGACTCCTCGGGCGGAAGCAATTCTGGCCTCAACGTTTAGGATGCAGTGGCATAGACACCGACACCACGTACACCTAACAAACAGCACTTTTCGTTAGCTAACGCAGTTTTTGTAGCATTTTCCCAGGTTTGATCCCCAAGAAATCATAAACATATCCAAATACACTAAGGTACTCTGAAATAGATACACCGATAATCTATTGAAGGGTACCTTATGTCTACCTTCGTGACCCGACGCGCCGCCCTTGGCATCGCCGCCACCGCCGCGCTCGCCTCCTTGACCGCCTGCGCAAGCGATATTCGCCCGCTCAGCAACCAGAGCACGCCCGATACACAGCGCTCCTACAAGGGCGACTTGAAGTTCAACGGCTACGAATCACGCGGCACCTACATTCCCGCAACCAGCTCGAAAAAGGCGGAGAATCCACCCAAGCCTGCCCCTCCTGCAGAGATGAAAGCCAAAACGACGGAGGGCATGTACGCTGCCATAAACTACTGGTTGGCTTCTTTCAATTACCTTATGATTACCGGCGACATTGAGCCGTTTAAGGCTGTGGATATAAACCGAAATGATATCTACAAGGCCGAACCTTTCGTCGAATTTTATGAGAAGAACACTGGCTGGGTGTACGGTACTGATGCGCCGTTCTCAGCAGAGCTGACCGAGGACGCTCCGCAGAAGGTTGACGAACAACAGTACCGCTGGCTGGGTGTTGGCCGGTATAACAAGGAAGCAAAGATTCACTACACAGATGGCAGGGAACTCACCATGGCCTCATTGAGTAGCGGCCCCGGTGATTATGAGTTCTTCTTTATCTTGGAGTATCAGGATGGTGCCTGGACGGTTCGGAATGAACCAGCCAAACTTACAACGAGCTCACCCAGCTCAAGCGCGAGCAGCTCCGGCACCTCCATTTAGAACCCCGGTCATATCGTAGTCGTGCGAAAATCTCTGTGCCCCGTGTTTTTCGTCATCTACCGCCGCTTTTACGGCATTGAAGGCGCACACAACATTGGGCTGGCCGCTCCCCTGCGATATTCTGGAATTAGTTCAATACCGGCACATACTTTATTCACCTCAGAAAGAGCCCCATGTCTACCATGTATACCCGCCGCACCGCCCTGACCGCACTGGGCCTGGGCACCGCTGCACTTCTTGCCGCATGTTCCTCAAAGTCCTCCGAATCTTCAGCAACCGCGAGCGCATCCGCACCCGAGTCTTCGGCATCCGCGAGCGCTACCGCATCCGTCTCCCCCACCGCGGAGGCAACCACCACCATTGAACCCGGCCCCAGCATGAAGGGTGAGGTCGTTCTTGCCGACTACTCCTCCACCGGCACTTTTGAGCCCGGCACCAAGGAGCACAAGGCAGTGAACGTCGCGATTCCCGTGGAGCCGGCGAAGCTGCGTGAGAACAGTGTTGAGGGTCTGCACGCGTTCATTGCGTACTGGCAGGCTACCCTGAACTACCTGCTGCTGACCGGTGACGGTGCACGCTTCACGAACATTGACCACACCGGCGATTACTCGACTGTGGCTGAGTTCTTCCAGAGCATGTACGCTTCGGAGACCGGCTGGGTTATTGGTTCGGAGCGTCCGATGGTTCTGTCGTTGACTGCTGACCGCCCGACCAAGGATACCCGCACCGGCTACTACACTTGGGCAACCGATATGGTGATTGATGGTGCTGAGGGTGCTGGCGTGTACAGCAAGACCAATGATCGTGTGCAGCCTCTGACTGAGGTGTTCAAGTACCCCGGTAAGCCGGTGGCTGGTCAGATTGTGGCGCATTACCAGGACGGCACTTGGCGTATGGTGCGTCGCGCTCCGGGTACTGCTTCTGCTTCGCCGGTTCCGTCGCTGAGCCCGAGCGCTTCGGCTGAGGGTTCTGCCTCTGCGGAGGCTACCACTGCTTCTGCTGAGGCATCGGCACAGTAGATTCAGATCCCCTTTATACCGCTGAGAAGCCACATGTGTTTCGAGAAGCCACCATTATGGTTGCTTTTCGAAACACATGTGGCTTTTCGCTTTTATTCTTTCTTGAATAAAGACAGATATAAACAAAAAAGCCTTGATTCCGAAGAATCAAGGCTTTTTCCTAGTGTGACCCCAACCGGATGGGTACGGTGATGAGGGCGCATAATGCCGAGCGCGCGAGGGATTTCATTATGCGTCCGAATGCCACGCCGTAAGAAGTGGCGGGGCATGATGCCGAGCGTGCGAGGAAATCCATCATGCCCCGGAGTGCCGCGACGTAAGGAGCGGCGCCGTGAGAGGCTCACGGCGGCACCATAGAATCTGGGCTCAGTTTTGCCCGATAAACAAATAAACCCTCAGCCAGAAGACTGAGGGTTTATTTCCTAGTGTGACCCCAACCGGATTTGAACCGGTGTTGCCGCCGTGAGAGGGCGGAGTACTAGGCCGCTATACGATGGGGCCATGAGATTTACATCTCTTTTACCAGGTCTCCCTGGCAACACATATAACTATACAGAGGTTCCCAGAAACAACCAAATCGAAAAGTGGTGAATTGAATCACATATTTTACACTTAGTGCAAGACCCCCGGCACAGACTCTTTTCCAGCTACACCAGGCATTCCCCCGACTACCTCAAGCAGGCTGCCTCAAGCACCCGCCGCGCCTACCTCCAGCTCAATCAAGCACGACAGTATCAGGGCACAAAAATGCGCCCCGCACAGTGTACGGGGCGCATCCGCTCAAACTAGAGCAAGAAACTATGCCTTACGGCGGCGAAGCACCATCACAGCGGCGCCAGCAATCAGCGCAAACGCACCGACAGCAGCCAGGCTCAGAACATTCTGAGCACCGGTCTTAGCCAGCGAGCCCTTGCTCTGAGGCGCAGACTTGGTCGCCGAAGCGCTCACCTGAGAATCCGAACCGGAGCCCTTAGACTGACCCTCAGACTTCACCGAAGAAGAGTTCTTCAGCGGCGCGGTCTTCGCGGTGGTTCCCAGCTGGTCGTTAGCTTCCTCAGCCTTCGACTGCTCACCCTTCGACTGTTCGCCCTTAGGCTGCTCAGCTGCCGGCTTCTTTTCTACTGCAGCAGATGCGGAAGGCGATGCCGAAGCATTGGTCGGGAATGCCGGCTCGTCAGCCTCGTCGCGATTATCTGCATTACCGGCATCCTTCGCATCGTTAACAATCAGCGAAACAGCCGAATCGTAATTGCGGTTGGTAGCCACATCAGAACCAGCGGTGACGGTACCGAGCATGTAGCCCTGGCTGTACTGCATGGTGTTCGCCGGAACACGCAGAGTTGCCTCGAAGGAGTACTTGCCGGTGCGTGCGTTGTAGACAAACGCGCTCGCAGGAACGACAGTGGAGACCTTCTGAATGTTTGCCAGTTCGCTATCGGTCAGTTTGTCGTAACCCATCGACCATTCGCCTTCCTTGACGAGGAACAGGCGAATACCTTCTGCCGGGGGCTTCTCAAAGTCGTAGCCGGAGACGTGGAAGGTGTAGGGGCGGGTAATGTCGACGGTGCCCTCAGCGAAGTTCAGGGTGGGGTCAATCAGCACTGCGGTAGCCTGCTTCGGGTAGCCCTGGAAGGGAACCTTAGCGGGGTTAATGGTCGCGGTGGAGGTGAACTCACCCTCGGAAACCTCGGCGTAGAACTTCACGATGGAGTTCGGAACCAGCTTCTGCTGCGAGGAAGGAACAGCCTTGCCGTTACGATCCACGGTCGCCTTGGAGGTGTAGGTGTCGGTCATGGTGCCGTCGCCGGTCTTCGAGTTCAGCACGTAGGGCACAGCCGCGGTGGTGTTAGCGATATCCTGCTTGTCCACTGCGATGACGGAGCCGTCCTCGGTGACGGTCAGGTCGTTAGCCTTACCGCCGTTCATCTCAACCTCACCGATTACGCGGTCGGTCTTAGCGTCAAAGATAGCGATCTTGCCGGTACCGAAATCGGTCACGTACACCAGGTCGCGACCCTCGTCGTTCTCCATGGACAGCGCCTGGGTGCCGAACTTGACGAACTTCTTGAACGCACCGGTGGTCAGATCGTAGACGGAGATACCGGAGTTCACGCCATCCACACCCTGCGAGGAGACGTAAATTTCGTTCTCGGAGTGGTCAATAGTGACGTCAGAGGGGCGAACCTCAACGGAGGAGTTCTCGCCGCGGGTCTGAATAACCTGCTCGGTCTTGAACGTATGAGTGTTGATCACGAAGACCTTGCCGCCGGTGCGCTCGGGCACGTACAGCTTGTCGCCGTCAACGGTCATGTTCATGCCGATGTAGCGGGTACCACCGTTGGGGGCACCTTCCAGCTGCAACTTGGTGACCTCGAAGGTCTTCATGTCGATTGCGGACACATAGTAGCGGCCGGTCACGAACACCTTACCGGAGTTGTGATCCACCAGCACAGAGCGGGGGTGCTCAATCCAGTTCGGGTCACTCTCGGAGATACCGTGGTTAGTCCAAATCTGCTCCATGGTGCTCTGGTCGAACACAGACAGGGAGTTGTCGGTGGTGTTAGTAACCCACACGGTACCGGACACGTCATCAACAGTGATGCCATACGCGGAAATGTAGCCAAATTCGCCGTTCTTATCCAGCTCGAAGGGAAGCGCCGCCACTTCTTCAATCTGAAGAGTGTCTGCGTTGACACGAGCAATGGTGGAGGCGAGGTCGCCGCGGGCGCCCACGCCGACCATCCAAATCTTGTTGGTCGCCTTAGAGTATGCAACCTGGTACTGGCCGGGCAGACCCTGGGTAATCTGCGCGACGGACGCGGAGGTGTCAACAACGCGGCTCAGCGATGCGGTGGAAGGAACCGAGGCGCTGGAGGAAGCGGTCTGATGTGCGGTATTCGGTGCTGCGAAGGAGGCAGGGATCATGGCTGCGCCGGAGATTGCGAGCGCCAGGGAGCCAACAGCGAGCCCCTTCAGTGCTTTACCCGAGGAGGGAGTGAGGTTCAATGTGTGTCCTTCAAATGTGTAACGGAAGTGCTCACATGCCGCATGCGAATGCTAACGAGACACCCGTGAATATGCGGTGACATATTCGACGGCACGAAAAGCAGAAATGCAGGTAACGCATAAATTTACCTACCTTCTAATCCTCAGTGTTTTCCCAGGAAAATACAAGCAGCGACGTGGGTGTGTTTTGTGTTTTTATGAGCGACCCCCAAATTCACCTTCAGTATCACGTGAAGGTTGAGGCGATTTCAGGGTTTTTCCTTGCTCTTGCGGGCAAAAACCCTGGTTGCCAGGGGGTATTGTGATGCTTTTATATTTACACATTAATGTAAAAGTTTAGGTGAGGTGCATCTGCGATATTCACCACGGGTTACACATTTTCTCGACATTCAAAACCTATATTTTTACAAGCGTGTGCACATATATAAATATTTACTGTATAAGTTACCCAGAATAACCCCAAGCGGGCACACAAAAGGCGGGTACCCCTCCCCCAGATTCGAAGAATCCGAAAGAGAAAATACCCGCCTTCTCACGCGTTACATCGAGCATTTACGCCCGAAAACTAAACGCTACGCTTATGCCTTGCGGCGGCGCATCACCAGAGCAGCACCCGCAATCAGAGCCACAGAAGCGAAAGCAACCAGCGGCATCACAGCATTAGCACCGGTGTTCGCCAAAGCGCCACGCGAAGAGCCAGCCTGCGAGGAGCCTGCGTCGCTCTTAGCTACCGAGGAACCACCGAGGGAAGAATCGGAACCGCCATTCTTCACAGCCGAACCGGACTTATCAGCCTTCACAGCATCCGGAGCAGACTTGGAGTCCTGTGCACCGGTCTTAGAGTCAGACTTCGAATCAGACTGAGATGCCTGATCCTTGGAGGTCTGGTCCTTAGCCTCTGCGGTGTTCTCGGACTTAGCGTCAGACTTCTTATCCTCGGACTTAGCGTCCTCAGACTTCTTATCTTCTGCCTTCTTGTCCTCAGCCTTCTTGTCCTCAGCCTTCGGGTCAGCCGGCTTCGATTCCTCAGCCTTCACACCGGTCACCGTCGGGTAACCCGCGAAATCCAGCGAAGTCGGGGTGATACCCACCGGAGCTGCGCTCGCGTCGGTGTCCTTCACGCCAACCTTGAACTTCAGAATCGAGTTAGCCTTCAGCTGCTGAACCGATGCGGGAACGTCGTTACCCTGGCGATCCTTGGTGGGCAGGGTGGTGTACTCGCTGGCGGTGGTGATTTCGCCGGTGGTGCCGTTGAGCACGTAGGGCAGGGTCACCTTCTCGTCGCGGTCCTTCTTGTCAACAACCAGTACGGAGCCGTCCTTGAGCAGGGTCACGTCGTTCGCGGCTGCGCCGTTCATCTCAACCTCGCCGATGACCTCGTCAGCACGGCCGTCGAAGACAGCCACCTTGCCGGTACCGAAGTCGGTTACGTACACCAGGTCGCGGTCCTCATCGTGCTCCAGAGCGAGCGCCTGAGTGCCGAACTTGACGAACTTCTTGAATTCGCCGGTGGTCAGGTCGTACACGGAGATACCGGAGTTGACGCCCTTCACACCCTGAGAAGAAACGTAAATCTCATTCAGCGAGTGGTCCACAGCAACGTCGGAGGGGCGAACCTCAACGGTGGAATCCTCACCCTGAGTCTGGATGGTCTTCTCAACCTTGAAGGTCTTGGTGTCCACGACGAAGAGCTTGCCGCCGGTGCGCTCGGGCACGTACAGCTTGCCGCCATCGAGGAACAGGTTCATGCTGATGTAGCGGGTGCCACCGTCGGGTGCGCCCTCAAGCTGAATCTTCTCAACCTGCTTAGTCTTCAGGTCAATAGCAGAGACAAAGTAACGGCCGGTCACGAACGCCTTACCGGACTCGTGGTCAACCAAAACGGAGCGGGGGTGCTCAATCCAGTTCGGGTCGTCCTTCTTCACGCCCTCGTTGCTCCAGATGAGCTTGAGAGTCTGCTGGTCGTACACTGCCACGGAGTTGTCGGTGGTGTTGGTAACCCAGACGGTGCCGTCCACGTCATCAACGGTCACGCCGTACGCGGAGGTGTAACCATACTGGCCCTTGTCGTTCTTCTTCACGGGCAGCTCGGCGAAAGCCTCGGTCTGCAGGGTGTCTGCATCCACGCGTGCCAGGGAGGAAGCGAGGCCGCCGCGTGCACCCACGGTGGGCACGAACAGCTTGTGGTTCTTCTTGGAGTAGCCAACCTGGAACTGGCCGGGCAGACCCTGAATGATGTTCGCAACGCTACCGTTTGCGTCCACGGTGCGGTGTGCCTCGGTGGAGGGGGTGGTAGAGTCGGTTGCCTTGGTCTTGGTGGCGGTTGCCGGGTAGCCCTGGAACTCGCGGGTTTCGGGGGTGACCTGCTTGACCTCGGAGTTGTCGCCTGCGGTTGCGGTGACCTTGAACTTCAGGATGGAGTTCGCCTGAATCTCGGAGGTCTTGGCGGGAACCTCGTTGCCCTGCTTGTCCTTAGAAGGCTTGCTGGTGACCTTATCTGAGGTGCTGACGGTGCCGGTGGTGCCGTCGAGGACGTAGGGCACGGTTGCGGTTGCGCCAGCCTGCTTGTCCACAGCGACAACGGAGCCGTTGGGCAGTACGACCAGGTCGTTTGCCTTGCCGCCGTTCATGGCGACCTCGGCAATCAGCTTGTCCGCTGCGCCGCCGTCAATCACGCCCACCTTGCCGGTGCCGAAGTCGGTCACGTACACCAGGTCGTTGGCCTCATCGTTATCGAGCGAGAGCGCCTGGGTGCCGAAGGGGATGAACTTCTTGAACTCGTAGGTGGTCGCATCGTACACGGATACACCGGAGTTCTCGCCCTTCACGCCCTGCGAAGAGACGTAAATTTCGTTCTGCGAGTGGTCAATAGCCACGTCGGAGGGGCGAACCTCGCCGTCCTTATCGCCCTTCACAGAGATGGTCTTCTCGACCTTGAAGGTCTTGGTGTCGATCACGAAGAGTTTGCCGCCGGTACGCTCGGGAACGTACAGCTTGCCGCCGTCCACCAGAATGTTCATGCTGATGTAGCGGGTACCGCCATCGGGTGCACCCTCAAGCTGAATCTTCTCGACCTTCTTGGTCTTCAGATCGATAGCCGAGACAAAGAAGCGACCGGTCACGAAAGCCTTACCCGACTCGTGATCAACACGCACCTCGCGGGGGTGCTCAATCCAGTTCGGGTCGGTCTCTGCGATACCTGCGGTGGTCCAAACCTGTTGCATCGTTGCCTGATCGTACACAGAAATGGAGTTATCGGTGGTGTTGGTGACCCAGACGGTGCCGTCTACATCATCAACGGTAATGCCGTAGGCTGCGTCGTACTTGTAGCCCTTGTCGTTCTTGACGATGGGCAGCTCGGCGACTGCCTCAATCTTCAGGGAGTTCGCGTCAATGCGAGCAATAGTGGAGACGTGCTTGTCACGGTCTGCGGTGCCCGCAACCCAAATCTTGTTGGTCTTCTTGGAATATGCGACCTGGAACTGGCCGGGCAGGCCCTGGGTGATCTTAGCCATCGCCTTGTCGGTGATGGTGCGAGCGTCAGTGCTCTGGCTTGCCGCCGGGGTGGAGTCTGCCGCGAACGATGCGGGGATGGTGGCAACACCTGAAATTGCCAGTGCCAGCGATCCAACGGCGAGGCCCTTGAATGCCTTGCTCGAAGCGAGGTTCATATGTATGTCCTTTTTCGTGGGTGGTGTGTGGAGGTGCGTCTCTCCCCCGCTTACGGGGACGGTGAGACGCCGTGTTTTTCTGCCTTTGCGGCGGGTGTTTCGTGCACCCACAAGGAGTGAACTAGCCTTCACACAGTATTAAGTAAGGCAACCTTTAATTTACCTTCTAGGTAATACTTACTTAGCGCACAGGATTTTGCAAGATTTCAGGTATATATGACGCAAAATTTCATATGACAGGCACAGCCTGTCACTAAAACTCCCCGAGAAGCGGCAATGTAGCAGCACGACGCAACTCGGCGCCCCGAAATAGCACGCCAAAACGGTACCCCGACATAGTACCCCGCAGGGCGCACCACCCAGGGCGCACTGCACAACCCGCACAACAAAACCCCCGCCTCCGGCAAAAGCCAGAAGACGGGGGTTTCACACTACCCAGCGCACACAGCGCCGCGGTTAGCTAAATTTAGGAGCCGTACGAGATTTAAGAAACGTACGAGAAGTCAGTGAACAGCAGGTTCTGCAGCTTGTAACGGCGAATGAAACGAGCCAACTCCGCGCGAGTAGTCGGCGCGGTCGGGTTGAACACGCCCGAAGCATCCAGAACGATATCGTTCGCGCCAGCCCACGCAACGTAACGGTGCAGAGTACCGGCACCGAGCACGTCACGGAAACGAGAACCAGCAGCCTCGTTCATTTCGGTCAGCTGAACCTCCGCGTTGTACTGGAACAGTACAGCCGCCAGCTGCTCGTGAGAAACCGGTGCGGTCGGGTCAATCTTGTCGCCACCAGTGAGCGGCTCGGTGATCTTGCGATCACGAGCCCAGTGCAGCGCGTTCGCGGTCGGGCGGTCTGCCGCATCCGCAAAGGGGGCAACCTCAGAGTTTTCGCTCACGCCAGCGTGACCAGCAGCGTGGTTCAGCAGAGCAATAAGCTCCTCACGGGTCACAGGGCGGTCCGGCTCAAACGCGCCAGTCTGCGGGTTCGGCATCAGCCACTTCTTCTGGTTCGCCATGCGGATATCCTCAGCGAACGGGTGGTTACCCGGAACATCCTCGAAAGAAGTCTTCAGGATCTTAGTCTCAGCCACGGGGATGCGCGCAGCAATCTGGTGGGCAATCTCCTGGCCCCACGGGTCGGAGCAAATATCCAGCTGCAGGGCGTGCTCGACACCCTCACCCTGCATCAGCTCGATGGGGAACTGGTCGCTACCGCTGAAGCTGTCAGCATCACCGTCAAATTCGGGGGTGAGCGGCCAGGAGCGCAGAGTTTCGAAAGAGTCGTTACGAACGTAGCCGTGGCGTACGGTCAGGGTGGTGCCTTCGGTGAGGAATTCGCGCAGACCGTGTGCAGTGTAGTTGACGGTCATACCGGTTTCAGTGATGGTGGCACGCTGAATAACGAGGCGCGGGCCTTTAGTTTCCTCGGTTGCCGGGGCAAGGTTTGCGGGAGCTTCGTCAGCCTGAGCGGCCTGTGCCTGCAGGGTCAGTGCGCCTGCAGCGGCGGCGGCGGAAGCACCCTTTACGAAAAATCGTCGTGAGAGTCGATGGTTAAGCAAGGGCATGATTGTCCTATTCAGTTCTTGTTTGAGTTGAGTGAGTTACGGGTGACAGGACGCACGGACAGCGGCGTAAACGGTGAGTGAGGCCGATACGTTGGGTCCCCTCCCCTATGTGCGTGAGTGAGACGCAGTGTACGGGGTGCGGATGTCTGTCGGGCGGATGCGCGGTGAGTGAGACCGGCACGAGTTCCCTGACCCAGTCATCTAGCGTACCTTAAGGTCCCCTTAAAGCGAAGATGAAACGACGGTGATTTTACGCCCATTTTTGATATTTAACGAAGTAGGGGCGATATCTGGCAAGGTTTGCCGGAAGTTGGTATGGGGTTTTATTGGGGCGATTTTGGATTGTTCCACACCGAGGCGTTCCGGGGTGTGGATTATGTGGGTTTCTGAAGTTTTATGTGTGACACGCCGTTTCAAACCCTTTTCAAAGAGTTATAGTTATTGGTACCCTATCACTGTTTCTATATTCCCAACAAAGGAGTTACCCATGGAGGCCAAGGAATTCTCTGAGAAGGCCCTCCTCTTTTTCGCCAAGTCCAAGTACGCCGACCTTTTCGGCGTAGCACTGGTTATCACCATCGCAATCGCCTCAGGATACCTGAGCACCAACCTCGCCAAATACGTCGACTGGGGCCCGATCACGAACTTCATTCCCCTCGGCGTGATTTCCGTGATTAACGTGGGTATTTCAATGATGTCTACCCGCCTGACCGGCCGCCTCTCAAACATCGGCAACGTGCTCGGCATTATTAACACGGCACTGTCTGGCGCGATTGATTACATTCTGGGCAACAAGGCAGCGATCATCACCTACCCGGTCACGTTCATCGTGTACACCTTCGCGATTCGTAGGTGGCAGAACTCCGAACGCGGCAAGGCAATGGAACCGCCGACCGGCGCTAAGGGCCAGCTGATTATCAGCAGCATTGTGGTGGGCTCGTTCGCGTTCTCCCTGGCTGCGAACTACATTGGCTACGGCGGCCAGACCTCGTTCCTATTCTGGATCACGACCGCAGTGTTTGGGCTGTCCCTGTCAGCAAACATTCTGAACGCGCTCAAGCTGACGATGCAGTGGCAATTCTGGTTCGTGTACAACGTTGTGCAGTGCATGAAGGCGCTGACTCAGGGCAACTTTGCGAACGTCGGCAAGTACATCTTCTACATCATCAACAGCGTGGCAGCACTGCTGCTGTGGACCCGAAATGGTACCGCAGCCAAGGGTACCGTGGCGGTGGCGTAGGGGGATGGTTCCCTAGCGCACCAGCTACCGCATACCCACCCAGCGATATGTAGGCACTTATAATAAGTAGAGGGAGGGGTCCTCCGGTCATTCAACCGGAGGGCCCCTCCCCCTGCGTTTTGCGGGCATATTTGCCGGTTTTGATAAGCGGCCCAGGTTAGCCCAGCGGAATCGCGCTACCCTTCAGAACCTGACGCTCAGGAGCCGAATCACTGCCCACCTTCACAATGGGGAAAGCAACAAACGCCTGAACACCCTTCTCACGAAGAATCGCCTTCTCATCCGCCAGCTCAGACACGAAAATGTCAGAGCTCAAAGAACCGCGTTCCATCGCCTTACCGACCTCGTCAACCACCCTACGGTAAGGGTGGCTGCGCAGCACGGTTCGCAACCGGGCGGGCGTAACCCTTCCGGAGGATACCGGAAGCACCATGAGCCGCGGGTGCAAAGCGTTGTACGGGTACGCACCGGGGGTCACACCGATTCGGTGGACCTGGTGAATCACCGGGAAGTTCGCAATACCCACCAGGGCACAGAATGCGAGCGCGGTGTCCGTCGGCTGCGGGACGGTGAAACCGGTTCCGGTTCGGGAATCCAGCTTCTTATCCAGCGAGTCGTGCAGGGTCTGCCCGGTAATACCGCTAAGCATCGCGGAAGGTTCCCAGGTGGCCAGGTCCGCGCACATCAGGCGTAGACGGTCCTTAACGAACTCCTGGCCCTTGTTTCGGGTCTTCATCTCCCAGCGGGACGCGCCGTGATCCGGGCGAGGCGCCTTGGCTTCAAAACGCCAGTAGGCAGGTTCGCCCAGGCCGGAAATCCAGAGCAGAGACAGCAGGTCGTCACGTTCCATCAGCGCATCCATATGAGCCTGTCGGGTCTTCTGGTGAGAGGCCCAATCGTCCGGGTACTTCTCCGCGTCAATTCCGCGAATACGCGGTGAGAACGGGGAGAAAACAGCGGTTTCCTTACCCGCGCCGTAGGACTGGTCAACGTTCACCCAGCTGTCTTCAGCGGCCAGGGAAGAAACGTAGGAGTGCACGCACTCGGCAATTTCTTCTTCTGACACGCCTTCAGCATGCATTTGGGCGCGCGGCTGGCCTTCCTGAGACCAACCTACAGTGACGGTTCCGGGGTGCTTCTGCTCAACCATCAGGGACAGCCCGTAGAGGGCAAAATGGGTCAATGCCGAGGTGTAGTCACCGGCAATAGTCAGCGTTGCCATTAGTGTCCCTCCCGTGAAATCTGAGCGTCTGCTGCGCGTTCGACGGCCTCAAGGTAGGCGGTAGCGTACGGGCCGTAGGTGCGGCTCGTCTGCTCCATGAGGTTGTCCCAGTAGCCGACGTTGAAGAGTCGGTTCGCCTGTTCCTTGAGCGCTTCGTAGTCCAGCCCCTCGGGCAGGTAGCCTTCCTTGAGCAGGAAGTCTGCGTCGTGGGCGAAGGAGAACCGGCCGTGACCGTGACTGCAACCGATGATGCGCAGCACCAGGTCGCGGTGCTCCCCCACCTTTTCGGGCGAGGCGGCAACCATAAGCGCGGACAGCTGCTCGTGACGCCAGCCCCTCGGCAGGGGGCTACGGCTACGGGCGCGGTACGCCTCAGCCACGGAACGGTAGCCACTCTTCGCGAGCGCTCCCGCCTCCTGGTCTGCACCGAGCATCTGCTGGAAACGCAGGTCACGCTTACCCTCGTCGTGGTACTTTGCCGCCAGTTCCAGGGCCTCCGAGAATTCCGGTGCCAGGCCGAGGTTCTCGGCAAGCTGACGGGTACGCTCAGCAACATCGTTCTGGTGGTCGTCCAGAAGAACGGGGCCAGTCAGCGCCAGTTCCTGAGCGATATCGGAGCCTTCAATAGACTTTTTGTCGTCGGTCACGTCGGCGTACCAGGAAATAACTTCCTGACCGTCCTCAGCCTCGGTAGAAAGCTCAGAAGCAATCCTCTTCTGGCCGCCCGAAGCTTGGCTGTCAAGCAGTTCTGCTACCTCTTCGGGAGAGAGACCCAGATATTCCCTGAAGTCTTCCTCACGGTCCACGCACTTCTCGTACACGTAGAGCTTGATGCCCTCGGGGAAGGGCACAGCCTCCAGCTCGTCCTTCTTAGAAGGCAACTCACGCTGAGTCACAGCAATGTTTTGGTTCGTGAACGGAATACTCCCCGTATCAAGAATCAGAACGTCACCGGGAGCCAACGTCTGGTTGTTCTCTTCACCCTGGTCAGCATCCTGCCACAGGGAAATTTCACCCTGACGGTAAAGGAACTTACGCGGCTTCACGCCGTGCTCATCCTGGTGGTCCAGAATCTCCTTGAGAATCTTCAGATTCGCGGGGAAGGTTTCCTCGTCGCGCGGTGCGAAGTAGCCGGTCTTGAGAATCTCCATGGCGGCAGAAGTGTTGCTCGGCAGGTTATCGCGCACGATAACACCGCCCATCGCGGTTTCCGCCTCCAGGGAGTCGTGCAGCCACAGGTCAAGGTCCGGCTCGTCGTAGGGGTTCTCGTCGGTACGTGAGAATTCCAGCAGGTCAGACCATTCCGGTCGCTGGTAGAGCAGACGCTCCGGGGAGGACTGTACCGGCGGGTTCTTCACCATTGCAGCGGGGTTCACCGACGGGTTCTCAGCATCGTTGAGCGCTTCGAGCCAACCATACGCATTGCTAAGGTCGACCGCCTTGTAGGGAGGCGCGTCCTTCTTGACCGAGTCACCATTGGTAGGCCCAATAACGACGACCTTGGAATTCTTACGGCGGCCCAGACGGTTAACACGGCCGAAGCGCTGCGCCAAGGAGGAAGCCGGAGCCAGCTCGGTCACCAGGTCAGCAAAGTCAACGTCAATACCGACTTCAAGAGTCTGGGTGGCAACAACAACCTTCACGGACTCATCGCCTTCGGTAGTGAAGAGCTTGCTGTGCTTCTTCTGCAACTTTTTCAGGTCGTACGGGCGCATGCGTCCTACGAGAAGCTCAACCTCATCCTTTCCAAGCACCTTGTCCTTGGTGAGTTTCTCCTTGATGGAGATACCCGTCCGCACATGGTTGACGATACAACCGACAGTGTGGGCTTCATCGGAGCCTTCACCCGCCTCACGGTGAGCAAGGAAATCCTTAATTGCGTCCACAGCAGCATTCACGGTCGCAGCGTTACCGGGCTTGCCATCCCACTTATCGATGGGGCGGAGCACCAGTTCCTTATGCGAGTGGACACGCTTGCGCAGCTCTTCATCATTCGGGCTGTCGAGAGCCTCAATGTCCACGCCCAGCGTGGTTGAATCGCTGTCCTCAGTGGAGGGGGTAGCGGTCGTCTCAACCACCTGCAGGGTAGGAACACCCAGGTTGGCCTCGCGCTTCTGCAGCTCGGCAATACGCTGAGTGGTGTGCAGCAGCTGACGGTTCATGTGTGCCTCATCGAGCACCATGACGGTGTCCATGGCCAGCAGAGCGGTCTCACGCGGGCGGGCAGCCTTGGTGCTGCCGTAGCCGCGGAAGAGCGCTCGCGAACCGTACATATCCGGGGTTGCGGCGATGATTGCGCAAGCCGAAATGTCGGTGACCGGCAGGTTGCGGTTCGAGAGTTCGCCACGGATGTGACCAGTCTCGAAGGGTTTGCTCCCCTTCTCGTCGTTGCGGGTCTGGAAGCTCTGGAGAGCTTCAGCAACCCTACGCAGAATATCGGGCTCACCGGATCCATCAGCGAGCGCGTCCTCCAGGCAGCCGAGAATCTTGTCGGCACGGGTTGCCTGGCTGTCGACCAGCGCGCGGCGTCCCACGGTCACGCAGAGGCGACGGGGAACGCGCGGCGCGGCGCCAACCGCGGCGAGCGCATTCGCGAAGAGATGGATATCAACCACGGAGGACTTGCCGGAGCCGGTCGGCGCGTTAATACGTTCCGGCCATACGCCGTGCTCGCAAATGTGGTCGAGCACTTCTTCCTGCCAGCTGAAGGGGTAGCGCTTTTGCTTTTCCTTGGGTGCTTCGTTAGGTGCGTTGTTACGTGCGGCATCAAGCGCAGCATCAAGCGCGGCAAAGAACTCACCGAACTCATCACGAGTAATAGAGGGCAGCTTGGTAGCGGGGCTAGTCATGCTTTTCCTCCTTCTTGCGGCGGTCGTATTCTTCGGTGGGCACGTCGAACGGAACCAGCAGGCCGCCGCCCATGTGGCGGGACTGGCCGATGGCTACGAGGGTCGTGTCCGTTGCCAGGTTGCCGAGGTCTACGATGCCGCGCCACGGTTCTGCGGGCAGGGTGCGGGGCAGCTTGTAGGCGTAGGCGGCGGGGTTCTGGGTTACACGGTGGGCTTCCAGGACCTTGGCTTCAGCCTTTTCCTCGACCTGGTCCCTCAAGCTACGAATTCGTTCGCGTGAGGTTTCAGCCTCGGGCGACTCGAAGCTGTCACGCCACACGTAGGCCATGGAAAGCAGAGCGGCGTCTGCGAAGGTCCAGGCCTTCGTCTCGGTCTTCTTCGGACGGTTGAAAACGCGCGATTCGGGAACGGCCGCGCTGAGGGTACGCCACAGACGCTTGTACCCGGTCTTGGGAGCATCCCAGAAACCCTGCGCGGGCAGGCGCTTCTGGCGAAGCTTCACGGTCAGCCGGGGGAAGTCCTGAGCGTAGAGGGTTTCTACGCTCCTGAGCGCAATACCGAGCTCTACTGCCTCATCGGTCGGGGCGTTGGCCGGGACCAAGACGAGCAGAGCTCCCCTAGACTTCACCTCACGACGCAGATAGTCAGGCAAGTAGCGGGCAGGCAGGTACTGCAGCGCCAGGCTGTTGGCCGGCTTGTGACCCTTGGAGTACCTGCCGGTGATGAGGCTGGGCGCGCCGAATCCTGCGGCAGCTACGAGAGCCTTGTGCAGCAGGGAGCTTGCCTTGACGTACTGCTCGGGCTTCAGCTCTTCACCGTCTACTTCGAGGAGCCACAAATATTCCCAGGGGCTGGTGGAGGTTTCAGCCTCCACAGGCTGGTACTTGATGGATCCGAGGCCTGCGGTGGGTACCGAGGAGGGACGCATCGTGTCGCTCGCTGCGGTCTTGTCGCCTGCCTTGGTGGGTACCTTGGCGGGGTACGCTTCTGCGTGGGCACGCATGAGCGCGTCGATTCGACCGGACACGGGCACGCGGACGGGCATGCCGCCTACTTCGAACGGACCCGACTTAGTGTCGATGGTGTGGGTGGGTTCCACGTCTCCGGTGTAGAGGGCGGCAAAACTGCTGGATTCTCCGAGGGAGGGTACTTCGCCGCAGAGCTGGGTGATGGTTTCCGCAATGTCTGCGGGTACCTTATCGTACTGCCAGCCGATGGTGTCGGATACTGCCCAGCCGTCGGATACGGCGCGACGTTCGGTCTGCCGCCCGTCCTTCTCGGAATATGCCACTTCACGGTACATAAAGCGGCTCATCTTATTGCGTGAGCGGTACACGGGGCACATATCGGGAAGCTGCAACCCGGTCGGGGGGTTCTCCTCAAGCCATTTGAGGGCCTTGAGAGATTCTTCCGAGGGGGTCAGCTGCCCGTTTTCGATAATTGCGTGAGGTCCCTGCGCGGCCGCGCTGAGGAGCGCGGCCTGCAAGCGGGCAGGGTCGGGGAAGGCGTCGGGGCTTCCGTCTGCCTTGTGGCCCTGGTATACGCCGAGCGGGAACCTCGCGAGAATTCCGAGGTCCGTCATATTATTCAGCGTCCTCCGCAGTGGCGTTCTTGATGATGATGGGGTTGCCGTCGACGTTGAAAGTCTGGCCGTTCCAGTCAGCCACGCCAGCCTTCTTGGCGTTCTCGATAGCCTCGAGGAGCAGCTGGTCGGTGTGTTCAACGGTCAGGGGGGCGAAGGGCTTCTTCTCACCGAAACGCTGGTCGAGGGTGACAACGGGTGCAGCGGATTCGATCAGGTCGCAGTTAGCGCGGATGTAGAGTTCACGCTCAGCACGGGCGATAGCGTTGAGGCCGAGTGCGGCAAGGAGTGCACGGGCAGCAACGTTCTTGGTCTCGTCCTGACCGAAGCGCAGCTGGCGCAGGCTAGCGAGGCTCAGAACCCAGGAACGGATGATACGGCGGCAAGCGACACCGCCAATTTCCTCAACCGAAGGCGGGATGCTACCCAGACCGAGAGGGGATGCGGAGATACGGGCGTCAGCCTTGGCCTTCTTGATATCGTTACGACGTGCCCCAATATTGCCCGAGCTCAGTTCCGCTTCCTGGTCGTTGACCAAGGATTCCATATCCTTGGGAGCAAGCTTCACGCTGGCGGCTACGGCGTCGACGCGGGCGCCACCACGGCGTGCCTGTCGGTGTTCAGCACCAGGATCCTGGTCTGCGAGGACGCCGATAATTTCACCGACGAGGGCGCTGCGCAGGCGGACCTGGTTGCTCTTGCGGGTGGAGTCCCATGCGCCGAAGAGGAGTGCTGCGGGGGCGGTGTTGAGCAGTGCGCTCATGTCTGCGGGAGTGCAGTTGCGCAGTGCGCGGTACTGTTCGTTTTCGGTGACGTGCTCACCACCGATGGTGCCGGCGCGGAAATGGCCGTCGAAGACGCGGTGAGAGAGTTCCATGTCGGTGTATTCGACGGGGCCGTTTTCGGTCTGGTAGGTGACGACGGCGCGGGGAATCTTGACGGTTGCTTCGTCGCCGTACTGGCGGCCCTGTTCAATGGCGGCTTCTGCGCGGTTGAGTTCGGACTGCTTGCTGTCGATGAGGACGACCTTCTGAGACTTGCCCTTGACGACCTTTTCGGCGTCTTCGGAGTCTTCCGGGTTCTGAACTTCTTCGACAATGTAGCGGGTTTCGTAGGCGAAGACAGACTTCTTGTCGTCAACGAACTTGGCGGGTGCTACGGATGCGTGGGGGCCTGCTGCGGGCTCGAGTTCGGTGATGGAGGTGATGACGGAGCCGCCGCCGAGCTTGACGTTCTCGATGAGGTCGGCGAGGGTAATGGTGGTCTGGGACATGGTTGTCTCCTTAGGTAGTGTGTGCACATCTCGCGTCGGTGCGTGGGTTGTGCACGATTTTTTGTTGTATAGCTTTAAGCTACATCGGTTTCCCGAATGGTGCGCGTGTTTTCGTCACGCCGCTACTTCGAGGACGGCAATGCCCCTGATTCTGCACTGTAACAGCCTTATTTAGGCACTATTCAGTGCAGTTTCAGGGGCATTTATTAGTTGCATAAAGCAGGTCAGCATATAGAGAGGGCTAGAGCCTGGCTCTATTTTCTTGCTATACTGTGGCACTGAGTTCTGCTGCAACAGAACTCAAATTACCCCGCTTATTGCGGTATCAACATACTTTAAAGCCGTCTACTGCGTTTCCGTCGTGGTGGGCGGCTTTTCATCACCCGATGAAATATTTACGGTGATGTTACTCCCAGCAGACAGATTCGAGAAGATTAGCGTTCGATGATCCGTGAGCACAATCTGAGCTTCCGTGTTACCCCGGTTTGAGAGTACGACCAGAGTTTCTGGCTCTTCAGAATCTTCGATGTTTGGACTCTTTTGCATTACACCATTATGAGGTCCTCCCCTGGCATGATCCTTCGCAACCCACACCCTGAATGCTCCCAAGAGCAAATCTGCCAAGATGAGCGACAGCGTGTTCAGCACCAGGTCTGCAAAAATATCCATCGGTTTTACCTCCAGACGACTGCCCGGGTCAATCCTCATGCAGGATGCGTGAGGCACCAGCCGGTCAAATTCGGTATATCTCGAGAATACACCAGATTTTTAAATTTCTTAACAGTTCCAAGTAAAAAATCCGCATCTCATCGGTAACATGCGTACCGAGGAGATGCGGACTGGAAAGAAAGCTCCCAGAGTTTTTTACGACTCCGAGAGAATAGGGTCAGCTAGCTTTCGGCTGTTGTAACAGGTCCAACCCTCAATGAACACCAGCGCGTGAGGGCGCTGAATCTGGAAATAGGAGACATGTCGCCGCAAGCTAAAATCAGCTGACTCTATCTATTATCCCGTCTTTGCCATCCGTCCGCAATCAGACCAGCCTCCTCAGTTTCCACAACTTATAGCGCAAGTGCTTCTGAGTTGGCTATGTCACGGATTCACTCCGTTATCAGCTGGGCTACTGAGCTGAGTCTACGACCAACATCGGTAGCCATCTCCGCTTTTCTGCACTCTGAAGTTTTTAAGAGAGGAGAACCCTGTTCTAGAAACCAGAGTGGATTCCAGAACAGGGGCTACGTAACCCGCGTAAGATTCCCCGATGCACATTTAGAACCACAATGAAGATCCCCGCCCGAAGGCGGGGAAATTCCTCACATCCCTACTCATCACCGCGTTCATGGTCGCCTCAATGAAAGTCCCCGCCCGAAGGCGGGGAAATACTCAAGGCCCTGGCCCCAGCCTTCGGTGTATCGGTCTGCCTCAATGAAAGTCCCCGCCCGAAGGCGGGGAAATTGTGGAGCATGGAGGAACCGTCACCTTGCCCGCCGCGCCTCAATGAAAGTCCCCGCCCGAAGGCGGGGAAATCGCCCGCGCCGCCCTTACCTGCATGGTGTGCGCTGGTGCCTCAATGAAAGTCCCCGCCCGAAGGCGGGGAAATTTGGAAGCAGGTGCGACTGTGACGACTGCAACCAAGCCTCAATGAAAGTCCCCGCCAGAAGGCGGGGAAATAAACGTATACCCAAACAAGCATTCAGCCAATCAGGCCTTTAAACACTATTGACAAGCCAAAACATCACGCGAGCGACACGCCAACATTACGTCACGTGCCAGGTTCTCACGGAGACAGACAAAGCCTCCAAAGGCCATTATCCCCACCTCTACTACCAGTCCGCAATCGAACTCGTCATTCCTCCGTTCCCCTGCCGCGCGTCGCTAGCGAATGAGCAGCACGCGGCTAGAGAATGAGTGCATCCGATTCGGTCACCTCGCGCGCCCGGCCAATGTAGCTGAAGGTCGGCTCGTCAAGGCGGGCCAGCAGCCCCAGGTCGCAGAAAAGCACCGAATCCTCGTCCGGATCGATGAGTTCCTGAACCTCGTCTTTGATGCGTCGTACCTTGGCGGGAGCCGCATCCACAATAAAGACGCTGTACTGAATACGGTCCCCATAACTCAGAATGAGCTTGGCCAGTTTGGCGCGCCGCCGGTCGCTGGGCACGTCGTAAGCGATGAGTGTTCGTCGGGCGTCGTCACGCATTATCGTACGGTCACCCCCGTGTACTCGCGGGTAGTTCCGTTGATTACGCCCAGGAGCATGCGGGCTTGCACCTCAATAGCGCGGCGCCACGTCACCGAGTACCCGTAGGTGGGGTGGGTGATTTCCGTGGCCATTCGCTTCTCAAACGCGGCGATGATGGTCTTCCGCCCTTCGGGTGTGAGTCGGTAGCTGCCACCAACCGCGGTGAAGTGTGCCGCTTTGACCTGCTTCCTATTGATAAGAGAAACCACCACGGAGTCCGCGATTACTGCACGGAACTCTTCCATGAGGTCAAGCGCGAGCGCCGGCTTATTGCGAGAGCTGCTGTGCAGGAACCCGGCGTGAGGGTCGAGCCCGCAGGTGAGGATTGCACGAATGCATTCTGAGCTGAGCATACCGTAGGCGTAGTTCAGCAGAATGTTGATGGGGTCGTTGGCGCCTCTCCCCTGCCGCCCGGACCAGGTCCAGCCGAGTTCGGTGAGCACGTCTTCTTTGAGCATGGTCGCGAAGTTGCCGAAGTAGAGCGAGGCGGCTTCACCTTCGATGCCGAGCAGTTCCGGGATTGAGGTAGCTTGCGGCGTGTGCTTCTGAATGTCTCGCATGGTACGGCATGCGTCTGTGGCGTGGCCGTTGCGGCGTAGCAGGGTCGCTTGGTTTGCGATTTTGCTGGCAATCATGGCGGCCGCTATGGGCAAGTGCCCCTGCGCTGAGAGGACATGCTGTTGCACGCGGGCCAGTCCATTCGGTCCGGTGCCGGGTTGCGACCAGCCGTAGACTCGGCCGGTGCTGGAGCACCAGATGATGGTGCAGTTGCGCCACATGAGTTCTCGTAGAAGCGCTGAGGAAACGTCGATATTTCCGTGAACAACGAGGCTGTGCACACGTTCGAGGGGTACGCTGCTGATTGTTTCACCGAGGTGTTGCACGATAAGGCGTCCTTGCTGGACGGTCGCTCTTGATCCTTGCGTGGTGAGGTGCGCTACTTGGCTGTCGGGGTTGCTGGCGACGACGCGTGTAATGTTTTCTTTTCCGTGGGATTCGTCGGGTAGGCACACGGAGATGTGGGAGCACCAGCTGCAGCGGGGTGAGTCTTCGAGGGGTTGCGGTGCTGTCGGGTTGTCGATGAGTGCGCGGGTGGTGTGTACGTATTCTTCTGCGGTGCGGATGTCTTCGTCTGAGATGTCGACGGGCACGGTTTTGTTGTGGTTGGTGAAGTGCACCGCGCATTCGCTGATGGTTTCGCCGGTTTCTTCGAGGCAGATTTTTTGGAGGGCAAGCTGCACCCTGTGGGCGGGCGTGACGGATGCGTTGCGGCGTACGGGGGTTGATTTGTATTCGATGATGCGGGTAGAACCGTCTTCTTGGGGTTCGATGGCGTCGCATCGTCCGGTGAGCCCGAGGCGTGTTGATGAGATGGTGACTGCGCGCTGTTGCGTGCCGCGGGATGTTTTGGGGTCGTCGACTCGTTTGTGGGCGGATTGTCCTTCTTGCATTTGTGAGGTGTCGGTTTTTTCGCCGTTGGATTCGATCCATGCGCGGCGGGGGCAGTACACGGTGTGCATGACGAGTGAGATGGGTAGTTCGTCACCTGCACTGTAGGGGGTAGACATCGGTGTCTCCTTGGTGTGAGCGAGTATGGTGGGCAGTCAGCTTTGGCTGCTTGGTTTTGAGGGTAGCACTGTGGCGGGGTGTTTTGGCTTATCAGCGAGTTTATGACGCTATTCCGGCGTGTTGAGTTTTTCTGCTTGGATTTGTGGAGGAGGCGGGTAGCAGCTGGTGGGCGGGGTTTGCGGTCGGTGTTTTAGCCTGGTTGCTTCCTGCGCGGCGAAAAGGAAAAGCTCCGTTCCTGGACTGTGGTGGGTCCAGGAACGGAGCAGGGAG
>ERZ1674236.23-NODE-23-length-49547-cov-21.637719_pt1 | contig 49547 bp, 41 predicted proteins | sample MGYA00581210_ERZ1674236 | MGnify/ENA primary metagenome ERZ1674236 (study PRJEB41354, sample SAMEA4873328) | human saliva metagenome | biome: human-associated habitat [ENVO:00009003]; feature: mouth environment [ENVO:08000002]; material: saliva material...
TGCCTCTTACGTGGCGTTATCTTGGAAAACTCCCCCAGGACCGGAAGGTAGCAAGGGTATTCGAGCTATGACGGGTGCGTAGGAGGTTTTTCTATGCCCGAAAACAAGCCTTTCTCCTGAGAATGCGCACCCGTCATGTCCGTCTCACTGTCGTTCGACGGCTTCAACCCAGGATTTATATCCTCGCTCGCTCGGAATCCTGGGGTTCAGCGGTTGCGTAGGAGGTCTTTTTTTACCCAAAAACGGGTACCTTGGTAGTTCGCACCCGTCATATGCACTGCGTGCCCGCTCCGCCTGCGCCTCGTCCAAAAGCGAGGACACAAGCAACCATAAATGTGCTTTCTGTTACTTTTATCGCTCAGGGCTTGCATGTTTCACAAAAGCGTAGTAAAGTTTTATTCGTTGCCTACGCAATGCGTAGAAAACATAGCTGGAGGATTCGCCTAGCGGCCTATGGCGCACGCCTGGAACGCGTGTTGGGTTAACAGCCCTCGGGGGTTCAAATCCCCCATCCTCCGCCACCAATCCCCGGTCTTAGATTCTAAGACCGGGGAATTTTTATACCCCTTGGTACTATTTCTTCAGAACCCCCACGGGTCCACGCGCCGCCGAGGCGCCCCACACCTGCAGAAAGCACCACCATGATCTTCAAAAAAGTAGGCGACAGCCGCCCCTACCCCCAACACGGCATGACCCACGCCGACTGGGGAGGAATCCCGCCGCAGCAGGTACGCCTCGACACCCTCATCACCACCCAAAAAACCCTCAACCTCGAGACCCTGCTCGCCGAAGACTCCACCTTCTACGGCGACCTCTTCCCGCACGTGGTCAAATGGGGCGGCGAACTCTACCTCGAAGACGGCGTGCACCGCGCGCTACGTAACGCCCTGCACCGCCGCGCCGTCATGTACGCGCGTGTACTGGACCTGGACTCCATCTCACCGGCGCTACTGCCCGGCGCGTAAAAACCCACCCGAATACAGAAAAAGCCGCGGACCGATGCAAAGAAGCATCAGGTCCGCGGCATTTTTGTGACGTATAACTGAGCTACGTTCCGCGGTTCAGGTTCCACGGTTCAGAGGTGCCACGCTTAGGATGCGACCTTCAGGCCCGCCTCCTGCACCGGGGATTGCTCCGGCAGGGACTCCTCGGAATCCAGGCGAACCGGGTTGCCCTCGGCGTCAAAACGCGCGCCCAGGCCCATCTGAATAAAACGGATAGTATTCAGAATCTGACGCTCGCGGGTCTCCTCATCCGGTGCATCCTCGGCACGACCGGCGCTTGAGGAGAGGGAACCGTGCACGAGCATCGCCAGTTCGCGAATGTCGTTCTTCGGAATGTAGTTCTCGGCAATGGCGGCAGAAAGAATATGCGCGAGCACCATCTGCAGCTCGTGAACGTGCTTGCCGAGCTTCGCGTAGGACTCGGGGGAGAGCATGGAGCGCATCGCAGGGCCCGGAGGCAGGTGGCGGCGCGCCAGGTCGTTGATCTGCAAGCGAATATAGACCGCGAGCTGGTCGATCGGGTTTTCGATGCCCTCCAGGCCGACGCGCAGCTCGTTGAGGAAGCGTTCGGTCTCGTCCAGGGCGTAGGCGACCAGCAGTTCGCCCATGTCGGCGAAGTAGTTGTAGACTGCGGTGCGGCCGATGCCGGCGTTCTTGGCGACGTCGGTCATGGTTAGGCCGGACAGGCCGCGGGCGTAAAGGATCTCGCCGAAGGAGTTGAGGATGGCGCGCTTGGTGTTTTCGCGCTGGGCGGCGTTGGTTGCTGCAGAAATACGAGGCATAGTGACACTCTACCCCAAATCGTCAGCAAATGACGAATTTATTGAATGTGTCACCAAGAAATTTGCGTAATCCATGCGAATTTTCACAAATATGACAAAAATCAGTCCTCACAAGAACCCCAAACGAGTAGCCGCCGCCAAATCAGCACCCACCAACGACGCAATCGGATACCCCGTATGGCCACGCCCCGGAGTCACCTGCAACAAAGTCCGCGCCCCCAAACCCTCGTAGAACGCACTACCCTCCTGCACCGCAATCCGCGCCGACCAACTCCCCTCAGAACTCGTCGCCATACGCCGACGAGCCGACGGCGAACGACCATCCAGCACACCCACATGCCAGCTCATCAACAGATGCTCATGCGAGGAAGGATTCAGCGCAGCCTGTTCACGCACCCGCACGGGCACGCCGTCAGCGCCGCCGCCACCGATAAAGGTGGCGCCACCTCCACGAATCCACTCAATATCGTGTGACAGCAGCTCGTAGCTGAGAAACTCCGCACCACCCGAATAGCCCGCAAGCCAGACGCGGCTCATATCCACCTTGTACGCCAGAGCAATCTCCTCAATGAGGGCGCGAACCATCCTGCCGTTCGAGCGGGCACGAACCCACCAGTTATAGGTCAGCGGAGGCGCATAAGAATCACCATCGGTCAGGCGCGGCTCCCGCAGACTACCCGGCGACAGCACCGGCACGGACAGCATGTTGAACTCAGCCGCCACCTTCGCCAACTCGGCACGCAACGGGGAGGCGCGGCGCAACAGGCGGCTACCGGCACGCGAGAGGTGGTCACCATCAAAATAGAACAGCACACCGGGCGCAGACTCAGACTCGGATAGAAGGTGCAGGTTATCGACCCGATAGTAGATATTGCGGCCGCGATGCGTAAACGACCGGTAGCCGAGCAACTCAGACGAAGCCAGAAACATCGGCTCCAGCAGGGAAAGACCGGTGCGCACAGCCTGCGCCGCATAGGTGACCAGCGGATGCAGACGCGGAATATGCGCGCTCAGCCGCCGCTGGTTACGGTGCCGCCGCCTCCGCACCTGCTGTGAAGAACCCCGTACCGACCGCCGAAGCGAGGCGCGTAGCGCACGCCCCGCCCCCAGCAGGGATACCACCTGCTCAGTGCGGTGAATTCCGTGGCCCAGATTCTTCATACATTTATTGTAAATGTGCGGTCAGGAAGGCTGGCGGGGTGGTCATGAGCGTCCACACTCTTGAACGAAGCCCGTAAACCTGCCGCCGCCACGGCATATAGGTACTATTAGATAGGCTCGGGTGGCAGACGAGCCGGTGAGTAGCGCCCTGCATAGCGCACTCACCCACCACACGTGAGGGCTCGTACCCTACGTGAAGAAACACATCGCATGAAGAAAGACTTGGGGAAAGTAATGGCTAAACCCGTTAGCGAATCTAAGGCTCAGACGAGCACCGTCAAGGTGCCCTGGGCTGGTCGCCGCGGCTACTTTGATCTGCTGCTGGGCGCATCCTGCGTCATCCTGATCATTTCGAATATTGGTGCAACCAAGGGCGTGGAGTTCGGTCCGTTGCCCTTCGAGCTGCCCCTGATTGGCTCGACCATCGTCACCGATGGTGGTTTCTTCCTTTTCCCGCTCGCCTACGTTATTGGCGACCTTCTTTCTGAGGTGTACGGCTTCAAGCGTGCCCGCCGAGCCATTGTGTCGTCCTTCGCCGCGGCTGCTTTTGCCGCCCTGTGCTTCCTGCTGATTGTGCACCTGCCCGCTGCGAGCTTCTATAAAGGCCAGGAATCGTTCGAGCAGGTTCTCGGCCCGGTCTGGCAGATTTTTGTGGGCTCCCTGCTCGGTTACCTCTTCGGTCAGACCCTGAACGCCTGGGTCATGGTGGCAATGAAGAAGGCAAGCAAGGGCCGTTTCCTGTGGCTGCGTATGATCGTCTCCACCCTGGTCGGTGAGTTGCTTGATACCGTCATCTTCTGCTCCATTGCGGCACCGGTGCTCGGTATCGACACCATGGAAGCATTCATCAACTACGTACTGATTGGCTATATCTATAAGTGCCTGGTCGAGGTGCTCCTCATGCCGATCAGCTACCCGATTATTGGTTGGTTCAAGCGTCACGAACTCGAGTACGTGGCATAAGCTAACCTCCTGACAGCTGATGTGCAGAGCCGCCCGGCCTAACGACCGGGCGGCATTGCCATTTCAGCTTTATTCAATACACAGCATGTCTAAGAAAGAGATACGTTATGTCTAAACTGCAGGGGAACACCCCCGAGCAGTCGGAGAAGAACGACTCGCTGAATCGTTCCCTCTCCCACGGCCAGTTGACCATGATTGCGATGGGCTTGGCGCTGGGTACGGGCCTGTTCCTGGGCTCCTCCTCCGCCATTAAAATTGCGGGCCCCGGCGCAATCCTCTCTTACGCTATTGGTTCGATGATTGCGGCAACCATTGCTGCGTGCGCGGGCGAAATGTCCGTGCGTCACCCCGTCCAGGGCGGTTTCGGCACCATTGCGAGCCGATACCTGAACCCCTTTAGCGGCTACCTGACTCGCTGGGCGTATTGGGCGTGCACCGTGCCGCTGGCCGGTGCTGAGCTGGTGGCGGTTGGCCACTACATGGCGTACTGGTTCCCGGACGTTCCCCTGGCTATGTTCGTTGCCCTCTTCGGTGCGATTATTCTGGTGTTGAACCTGGTGAGCGTGAAGTCCTTCGGCGCCCTGGAGTTCCTGCTGTCTTCGATTAAGGTTTCTGCCGTCATCGTGTTCATGGTGATTGGTGTGCTGCTGGTGTTCGTGGGCCTGCCCGGTCACGCTGCGGCGGGTACCGCAAACCTCGTGAACGACGGCGGCTTCCTGCCCAACGGCCCGGCATCCATCTGGATTTCGATGGCTGTTGTCATGTTCTCCTTCGGCGGTGTGGAAATGATTTCTCTCTCCGCAGCGGAGGCGAAGGACCCGGCACGCTCGGTGGCAACCAGCGTGAAGGCAATGATTTGGCGCCTGTCCACCTTCTACGTGGTGTCCATGGCAATTATTCTGTGCCTGGTGCCCTGGCAGACCGCCGCACAGAACTCGGAGCTGACCGAGTCGCCGTTCGTGCTGGTCTTCTCCGAGCTGGGTATCCCCTTCGCGGCGGACATCATGAACTTCGTGGTGCTCGTTGCTGCGCTCTCTGGCGCTAACGCCTCCCTGTACGCGGCAACCCGCCTGCTGCACGCCCTGGGCTCTGACCGCATGGCTCCCGCGGTGGCTGCCCGCACCTCCTCGCGTGGCGTGCCGGTCGTGGCTCTGCTCATCTCCTTCACCGGCGTTGTCGTGGCAACCGTGATGGCTGTTGCCAAGATTGGCGACATCTTCGCCCTGCTCATGGCGCTGGTGACCTTGTGCATCCTGGTCGTGTGGATCATGATTCTGCTGACCTACCAGGCGTACAAGAAGGACCAGAAGGACGCCTCCTCCTTCACCGTGCTGGGTGGCCGCGTTACCGCAGGTCTGGCTCTGGCGGGTGTTCTGGCGACCCTGGCGGCAATGTTCATGCTGCCCGGCTCGGGTGTTCAGGAATCGATCATGGTCGGTATCGTCTTCTTCGTGCTGATTTCTATTGGCTACGCCATCTCGTCGAAGGTTCAGGGCGGTTATGAGCGCCCCGACCTGGACGCTATGCACGCCGACGAGAACACCAGCGCGGCACAGCACTAAATAGCGTGAAAGCCTCGCGAGGCTAAAACATAAAAGGCACCGGATGGGTGAGCACCCCCGTTCGGTGCCTTTTCGCTTCTGTGTTCTAGACGGCGCCGTTCTGAGCGATGTGAGTGTGCCCGTAGAATAGTTAACTATTCGTACCCGTCAACGAGGCTAGACGCCGCAGAAGCCGGGTGCGAGCACACATTGCACATCACGCCCCTAAGGCGTACTGACGGAAGGCACCTTCGTGTCCCACAACGACGATACCCGCAGCCACGCTGCAGCGGGGACCGCCGGATCGCGCACCCTGAAGCGTTCTCTGTCCCACGGACAGATGACCATGATTGTGATGGGTTCCGCGCTCGGTACGGGCCTCTTCTTGGGTTCGGGCACCGCCATTGCGATGGCTGGTCCCGCGGTCATTCTCACCTACGCTATTGGTTCTGCGCTCGCTTCGGTGATTGGCGCGGCAACCGGCGAAATGGCGGTTCGCTACCCTGTCCGTGGCGGTTTCGGTACTATTGCTACCCGCTACCTGGGCCCCTTCGCGGGCTTTTTGACTCGCATCGCATACTGGACGGCGACTGTTCTGATTGCTGGCGTTGAGCTGGTGTCGGTGGCGACTTACCTGAATTATTGGTGGCCGCAGCTTCCGCTGTGGGCGGGTATTGCCGCGTTTGGTGTGGCGCTGATTGTGCTGAACCTGACCAGCGTGAAGTCTTTCGGCATGCTGGAGTTCTTCCTGTCTTCGATTAAGGTCATTTCGATTATTGCCTTCCTGCTGGTGGGCCTGTGCCTGATTTTCTTCGGTCTGCCCGGCCACGCCGCGGTGGGTACCGCAAACCTCTTCAACGACGGCGGCTTCATGCCGAACGGCCTCCAGTCGGTGTGGCTGTCGCTGGCTGTTGTGATGTTCTCCTTTGGCGGTATTGAGATGATTTCAATCTCTGCTGCGGAGGCGAAGGACCCCTCCCGTTCGGTGCGTTCCTCGGCGAAGGCGATGATGGTTCGTTTGGCGACCTTCTACGTGCTGGCGGTTCTAATTGTTGTGGCTGTTATTCCGTGGCGTTCGGCATCGGCTCTGGGCGACGCTGTGGATGCTTCCCCGTTCGTTCTGGTCTTTGAACAGCTCGGTATTCACGGTGTGGCGCACTTCGTGAACTTTGTGGTGCTGATTGCGGCGCTGTCCAGTGCGAACGCGAACCTGTATGCGGGTGCGCGTCTGCTGCACTCGTTGGCGGCTGACGGTATGGCACCTCGCCAGCTGGCTCAGGTGAACTGTGCCGGCGTTCCGGCTCGTGCGGTGTGGCTGTCGACCAGCGGCATGGTGATTGCTATTCTGCTGGCGCTGTACAGCCCGAAGGAAGCGTTCCTCTCCATGATTTTTGTGATTATGGTGTGCGCGCTGACCGTGTGGGTTCTGATTCTGTTCGCCTATATTGTGTACAAGCGTGTTGAGCCGGCGACCGGTGGCTTCCGCCTGTGGGGTGGCCAGTTCACCGCTGCTGTGGGCGTTCTGGTGCTCTTCGCGGTGTGGGTTGCGCTCTTCATGGTGCGCGGCTCTATGATTCCGGCGATTGTGGGTGTGGGCTACTTTGTGGTGCTGAGCCTGCTGTACTTTGCTCGTATTCGCCACACGCACGTGATTGATGAGCAGACCTTCGTGGAGGCTCAGCAGGCAACCGGCGAGTACGACGCCATGAAGTACGACGCCGATCATGCTCTGGAAACTGCGGCGAAGCTGGGCCGTTAAGGTTCTGCAGCTGCCGGGAGGGCCGGTGTTGGGGCCTGCAGAGACTCCAACACAGTAATAAACGAAAAATACGGAAAATTTCTGGAATTCCTCGTAATAAAACCGTAAAAATGCAGTTGGCCCTCAGGACGGGTCTATCATGGACAGTGAACCGTATGATCTTGTATGCGTTCAAATGTCTGTGTGTTGGATGAGGCTCGAAAGCATCGTAGCTTTCGAGCCTCATCGCTTTAACTATCAAATATATTTCTAGCCCCCGAATCATCATCAGCTGATTCATTTGCTGTACCTTGCGGATTCGTACGAATAGCCCCCTCACAGCGGTGGGGGAGTAGAGTTAAAACCATGCAAAGCCACGAAAAGAACCGCGAAAACACCCCCGAAAAGACTCCCGCCTCTGAGATCGGTACCACCGACGAACTGCTGGTGCACGTACCCGCACGCTGGGGCGATATGGACGCCTACGGTCACGTCAACAACGTTGCCATCCTCTCGGTCATGGAAGAAGCCCGCGTGGCGCTCTTCGGCCCGCCGCCGTCTTCCGGTCAGAAGCCTGCTGTGGCACCGCAGCCTCCGATTCCGCTTTTCGACCTGGTTGCCGAGGGCGTGCAGGCGCTTATTGCCGAGCATGGCATCCGCTACCTGGCTCAGCTGCCCTACACCGGTGAGCCTGTACCCGTGCGCCTGAGCGTGGAGAAGGTCAGCGCCGCATCCGTGCGGATTGGCTACTCGATTCTCTCCCCGGTGGACGGCCGCGAATGTGTGCGTGCCTTCACCGTGCTGGCGTTCTGGGATTCCGTGGCGGGGCGTTTGACCCGTCTGAGCCCCGAGCAGCGTGAACTGCTGAGCTCCTACCTGCCGCTGAAGTAGGGGGCGCTCCGCTGTAATAAAACGGCATTGAACGGGGATAAGCGTATGCTTTAAATACCTTCTGCAAAGGGTGCAAAAGGTTCATCTCCAGGAGATAACAATGTCGTTTCACCACACTCAGGTAGGCTCCGCCGATTGGGGTCGCCGCACGATGCGCGCCACCGGATGCGCCGCCGCCCTGCTCCTCGCTCTGACCGGCTGCTTCGGCGGTTCTCAGAGCGAAAACTCCTCGTCGATCCCCAGCCCCTCCAGCACGGCTAACCACTCGAAGTACCCGCTTCCTTCCTCCACGGCGTCCCCGACGCCGACGAAGAAGACCGAGCCGACCGTCACCGAGACTCAGGCACCCGCCCCCAGCGAGAGCGCCGAGGCGAAGGCGTCCGAATCCACCGCACCCGCTGATGCAAATGCAACCCCCGTCGCGGCAGCAACCCCCACCGGTGACACTCCCCGCGCGCCCGAAAAGGTGGAGGCTGAGCGCGCCTCCGCCGGCGAGCGCTGCGGACACATCGGACGCAAGGGCTACCTGAAGACCGGCGCGGAAATCATGGTGCTGCGCGGTACCGTGGACTGCGCCCACGCCCTGGACGTGCTGACCGAATACGTCACCACCCCGCGTGCCGACGACAACCTGACCCAGCACCAGGTGGCGAAGGTTCAGGATGCCACCTGCTACTGGAACCCGCAGTACGAGATGGCTGAGAACCGTCGCGAGGATCGCGGTGCCCCCGAATGCACCATTGGCGAGGATGTCGCTTTCGTGGCGCGCCTGCAGAATCCGGACGCCCCCGAGATTCCGTTCCTCATGGAGCCCTCCTACTATGATTCTGGCGCTGGCTATTACCGTTTCAAGAGCGATGACGAGCGCACCCTCTGCGAGCTGAATCCCGCGGACGGAACCCTGGTGTGCGAGCGCCGCATCGGCGAGCAGACCGGCAACGGTAACGGCGCGGTCGGTCGTACTTTTGCCGGCCCGGTGGAGGTAACTCGCATGAACTTCAAGACCGGCGCCAGCGAGGTGAATACCGTGAATGAGTCCTCGGCTCTGCACGGGGAGACCACCACCGCAAACACGAAGACGATGCACGCCTTGGATGTGGTGACTGTGCCCGCTGCTGAGGGTAAGCAGCTGACCTGCTTCGGTGAGAGTGAGACTGGCTCGATGACCTGCCATGACGGAAACGGCCACACTATTACGGTGGGCGGCAGGCACGAAGGCTAAACACCCGCGCCAGAGGCAATGAGCTGTCAATGAGTTGTGAAGAGCTAAGGAGGGGCTCCCCGCACGGCCGGGGCGCCCCTCCTTTCGTGCTCTTGGGGCTACCTCGCGAGTTCTTGAGATGTCATATCCGTATAGCTAGCTCACAGGTAGCGTCTTTAGAATACTGGTTAGGAACCCGAACCGATGACGCAGAAAGGTCACCATGCATCCGGCACAGAAGCACTCTACCCAGGCTCGTTCTACTACGCTCCGCACCGCTAAGCGCTACAGCCCCGTAGCGCTCGGTGCCACGCTGCTGCTGGCGCTGTCGGCATGCTCCGGAGGCGCAACCACCGCCTCCCCGAGCGCTACCGTAGTCCCTAGCCCCAGCGCTACGAGCGCGAAAGCAACCGCCAGCCCCACCCGCACCGCAACGGTCACTGAAAGCACCCCGACTGCCGGTACCGTGTACGCCCCCACCGCGGCGGCTACCGTGAGCCCCGGAACCATCACCACCGCAAGCCCCACGGCGACCGCGCAGGCGAGCGCGGCGTCGAGCCCTTCCGCATCGGCTAAGGCAAATACTTCGGCGAGTGCAGTGGCGAAGGCGTCGAGCACCGCGAGCCTGTCCAGCTCGGATGTTCAGTCTGCGGGCGGTAGCTGCGGCAGCATGGACGCTACCGGCTACCTGAAGCACAACGCTACGGTTCAGGTGGCTTCCGGTGCGGTGGATTGCCTGTTTGCGCGTGAGTTGATCCGCCAGTTTGTGGTGCAGAACCCCGCCGAGGTGACCGATAAGGCGAATGGTGAGCGTACCGTCATGTCGGCGCGCTGCTACTGGAAGCCGGGCGACGGTGCGGATCGTGCGACCCCTGAGTGCGTATCCCTGGATGGTGGCAGCACCGTCATTACCGTGAAGCTGACCAACTAGCCTGCGGCTCAACCTCGGCAAAGTTTTAGGCAGTAAACACAAGCGCCGCGTTGACGAATGATTCGTCAACGCGGCGCTTGCGTGTCTCGAAGCTATCTCAAGCAGCTGGCGCGGCGGGTTTTAGAGCTCTCCGCGTGCGCGTGCGGCGAGTACGTCATCCAGGCGGGCGAAGGTCGAACGCCAGGTGGTGCGCACCTCCTCGTGGACTGAGGCGGGCATGGGACCAATCTCAATGACGATGCGGGTACCGGAACCCACGCCGTCGGCGGTAATCACGGTTTCGGGGAAGAAACGGTGACGCTGGTACACCAGCACGCTACCGGGGTTGCCCAGGTGGTCGGGCAGCTGCTCGGCGTATTCGAGCTCCTTGAACGGTTCAATGCTCAAAAAGCGGCTCTGCAGAATGCAGGACACCGAGGGGTCAACCTCGTTGATCATGGACAGGCGCTGCATGCCGCCGACGACGGGCTCCACGACAACGTCGGTGGGGCGCACGTGCCAGCCTGCGGGGCCGTACCAGCGGACCAGCAGTTCGGGGTCCAGGTAGGCGCCGAAGACGTCCTCGACCGGGGCTGCGATCTCGTGGTCGAAGACGAGAAGCTCCTCATCGGGAACATGAGTGATGCTCATAGGGTTCTCCTTAAACGGGTTGAAGAGCGGGTTTAGGGCTTCTTGCCGGAGTAGTAGTTGCCGAGGAACTCGTCACGGTACTCGAAGTAGGTGCCGTCTTTGATGGCTTCGCGGGCGTCGTCCACCATGCGCACGATGAAGCGCTCATTGTGGATGGAGGCGAGGGTCGCCGCCAGACGCTCGTCCGCCTTGAAGAGGTGACGCAGGTAGGCGCGGGTGTAGTGGGTGCAGGTGTAGCAGTCGCAGCCCTCGTAGATGGGCGAGAAGTCCGCCTTGAATCGCGCGTTGGTGATGTTGTAGCGGCCGGTGGGGGAGTAGACGGCGGCGTTGCGTGCCACGCGGGTGGGGGAGACGCAGTCGAAGGTGTCTACACCGTTTTCGATGCCGACGAAGATGTCGTCGGGTTCGGAGATGCCGAGCAGGTGGCGGGGCTTGGATTCGGGCAGCTCTTCGGCGCACCAGCGCACGATGGTGCCGAGGTTTTCCTTCTCGAGAGCGCCGCCGATGCCGAAGCCGTCGAAGGGCATGGAGCCGAGGTCCTGGCATGCCTTGCGGCGCAGGTCCTCGTACTGCGCACCCTGAATGACGCCGAACAGTGCCTGGTAGGGCTTGCCCACGCGCTCTTTGGTGAGGCGCTGGTGCTCAGCGATGCACCGCAGCGCCCACAGGCGGGTGCGTTCGAGCGCCTCCTCCTGGTAGCCGCGGGAGTTGTACAGGGTGGTCAGCTCGTCGAAGGCAAACATGACGTCGGCACCGATCTGGTGCTGAACCTGCATGGACACCTCGGGGGTGAAGCGGTGAATCGAGCCGTCAATGTGCGACTTGAAGTTCACGCCGTCGTCGTCAATGTGGGCGAGGCGTTCCTTGCCCTTCGCCACGTCGTCGTCGCCGAGGGGGCGGCCGTCGGCGCCCTTAGCGTCCGCGACGGTACCCATGTCGATTACCTTCTTGAAGCCGGAGCCCAGGCTCATGACCTGGAAGCCGCCGGAGTCGGTGAAGGTGGGGCCGTCCCAGTTCATGAATGCGCCCAGGCCGCCTGCCGCGTCGAGGATTTCGGGGCCGGGCTGCAGGTACAGGTGATAGGCGTTGGAGAGCAGAGCCTGAGCGCCGAGCTCCTTCATGGATTCGGGTAGGACCGCCTTGACGGTTGCCTTGGTGCCCACGGGGGTGAAGGCGGGGGTTTGGATCTGTCCGTGCGGGGTGGTGATGACACCGGCGCGTCCGCGGAACTGTCCGCCGTTGGCTTCTACACGTTCAGCGCTGGGGGAGGCGGTGTCCGCCAGGCGGCTGGTGATGGTGAAGCCAAAGTCCTCGGTGGGGAAAGAATTATCTAGAACGCTCATTCTTCTCTCGATTGTTTGCTTTCCGTCTGAATGTCTACACCCTAGCCTACCGGAAAACCCCGCCTCTCTTGCCAGAGGCGGGGTTCACGAGAATTCAGCTGAGGGCAGCTGATCTTAGCCTGCGAAGTCGCCGAGCATATCCACGGTCGGCACGAAGAAGAGGGTGCCGGTCACCGCGGTGCTGAAATCCAGCAGGCGGTCGTAGTTGGCGCCATCCACTCCCATGAACATGTTCTTCAGCATCTTCTGAACGGTCGAGAAGGTGCTGGCGTAGCAGATGAAATAGGTGCCCAGCTCGTTGTTACCCACGGTGCCGAAGGGCATATTGTCGCGAATAACCTTGAAGTCGTCACCGATATTGGCGATGGCGGAGTGCGAGTTGGCGGGCTTTTCGTCCTCGTCCATCTCAATGTCGTCGTGCTTGGAACGGCCGATGACTTTCTCCTGCTCGGAGACAGGCAGGGCGTTCCACGCGGTCATATCGTGGATGTACTTCTGCACGAACTGGTAGCTGCCGCCCTTGTACATGGGGTCATTGTCACCGATGAGGCCGAAGTATTCGCGCGCCGCGGGAGTCTGCGGGTTCTCGGTGCCGTCCACAAAACCGATAATGGAGCGGCCGTCCCAGTAACGGAAGCCGTGCACCTCATCCAGCACCTCGGCAATATCGCGCAGAGCCGCGGTAATAGTGGACGCCATATCGTAGGCGATGGACGGCTGGGTCGCGCGGATGTGGAAGTGCAAATCGCCGGGAGTGGACACCGCGGTGTGCTTATGGCCCCTAATCTCCTCGAACTCCACGAGTTCCTGCGGCAGCGGCTTGGGCAGATCCAGGGTCAGCCACGCGCTGTGACTGATACCCAGAACAATGCTGGCGTTCTCGGGCGAGTAGCGGTTTGCGGCGGTGTGGTTGAGGTTAATGACGAGCCCGCAGAGGTTCTGGAAAGCCTCGATGAGTGCATCGTGAGCAATGTCTTCCTTGAACTTCCACACCATGAAAATGGTGTTAGCGTTCGGGCTGGCAGTGACCTGTTGTGATTCTGAAGCAAGCATAAAATTCACCGTACGCCTGTGCGCACACCCCCGCAATGAACCCAGCCCTAACCTTCTGCACTGAACGGAGAAGATTAGGGCTGGGAATATAAAAGCCGTGCTTTAGAAGCCGTGGGAGGCAAGGTACCGCGCATGCGCCAGACGCGCCGCCGTCTCAAAAATAGTCCACGCCTGCACCTGAGCGGACAGCTCCACCGGCGCGCCGGGCTTCACAACCTTGCTCATCGGCTCAGTGAACCGCGGGGAGAACTGCACGAGCGCCTTACCGCGAATCTCATTCGGGTCAATGCCGTACTCATTCATCGGTAGGTCGGGGTCGAACTCGCGGCGGCCCTCCCACAGGGCGCGTGCGGTCGAGTACACCAGGGTCGAGGCGAGCGCTCGCGCCTCATCACTGAGCAGCGGCGAGGATGCCGCCATGCCCAGGTAGCGCACGAGAATGCCGGTGAACAGGCCGCCGTCGCCGTCACCGTGAGAGATGAGGATGCGGCGGCGCGCACCGGAGAGGAACTCCACCTCTTCGGTCATGTGCTTGACGATACCGACGATGAGGCGCTCGGCGCGTTCAGCGGGGTCCACCTCGCAGGGCACACCGGATGCGGCGAGGCTCAGCAGGGCGCCCAGGGCGGTTCCCTGGTTGTAGGTGAATTCGCCGCGCTCGTACTCGTACTCGTCGCCGCGCACGTTCACGCCATCAATATAGAGCGAACGTTCTGCATCCCAGAGGGTTTCGTTCATCCAATCCATGAGCGCGGCGGCAGTCTTCGGGTCGCCCGCACGCACATACGCCAGAGCAGTCGGCGCGGTCGCCGCAGCATTCACAAAATCACGCTTGGACTTGCGCCAACTCATGCCACCCACCGGGGAGAAACCCTTCGCCAACTGCTCAAAGAGGGCCGCGCCAGCATCCTGGGCGGCAACATCATTCGCGCCGGTCAGCTCAATGCAGAAGGAGTTCATGCGGCCCACCGCGAGGGTCAGCCACGCCATATCGTCAAAGTAGTCGTTTGCGAAGCGGCCGTAATTACGCACGTTAATGCCGCGCAATAGTGCGCGGGCGCGGTGCAGCTGCTCCTGGGCGGCAGTAATATCGCCTTCGCGCAGGTGACGCTGACCGGCATCAATCACACAGTCCAGCAGGTGCGCCTGCCACCAGTAGTGCCAAGCGTTCAGGCGCTGGCTCAGCGGGCGCGGGTCGGGCACTTGCACCGAACCAATGAGGGCGCCGGGAACGCCAAGAATACGGTGCACGAAGGTGTCGGTGACGCTGGCGGCTGCGGCAGCGGCATGCGAGGAGGTGCGCTCGGCGTACTCGCTAATCGACTCCAGAGACTGCGCGTTGTGGGAAGACGGCTGGGAATTCATGGACCCTCTGTAGTTGCGGTGAAGTATTACGTCTGAATTATCCCACTTTTTGCCCTCTGAGCGCCCGGATGTTGTGGGCGGGCTCTCGGGTGTGATTCCTTTTCGAGAGACCGCCGAGAAGATGCACCGCAGGGAACGGGGTGAACACCATTCAAAAACCGGTTAGGAGGCGGCAGCCAGCGAACGCCCGCTGTACAGATCCAGCCGCTCGCCGGTGATGGGATGCTCAAAGTGCAGACTGTACGCCAGTAGTTGCAGTGGGTACTCGGGGCGGTCAGGCGCGTCAGGGAGCACCTTTGGGTAGAGCACATCGCCCAGAATGGGGGAGCTGAGCATATTCAGGTGCGCCCGCAGCTGGTGCGTTTTGCCGGTGTGAGGCGCCAAATCATAGAGCGCCCATTCTCTATTCGGTTCCGCGCGCCAACCAGCAACCGCCTGCGCGCTCGGAGTGAAAGTCCGCAGAATCTTCACGGTCGTCAGCGTATTCGGCTCCACACCCTGCGCCGCGCACTGCTCCTCAGAAAGCTGCTGAATCTGCAGCTGATCACGAATCTTCTGAATATGCGAACGCACCTGCAGACCCTCCGCACTCAACGCCCGCTCGGCGGCGGCAGCATCGGCGGGAACCGGCGCCACGGCACGGTAGGTCTTTGACACCTGACGGTGCTGAAACATCATCTGGAAGGGGCGGCGTGCCTCAACGGTCTTGGCAAAAAGCAGCACGCCCGCGGTCGGGCGATCCAGGCGGTGAATCGGAATCAGCAGCGGGTTCTGCTCACGCACCCGCAGCTTGGTCAGCGCGGTCTGCGCAATATAGGAACCGCGCGGGGTGGTCGGCAGAAAATGCGGCTTATCAATCGCCAGCACGTGCTCATCCTCGTAGAGCACCGGCATGTCGGAGGGTAGCTGCGGCTCATCCGCAAGCTCACGGAAATACCAGATGCGCTCACCCGGCATATAGGGGCTATCGCCGGTCAGGATCGTGCCGTCGTCCAGACGCACCTCACCGGTATTAAAGCGGGCGTGAATAATCTGCGGGTCGTTCGGGTAGAAGCGCGCAATCAGGTAATCCGCAATGGTTGCCGGAGCCGTATTGTTCGGGGTGGTGTTGTTCGGTGCAGTGTTGCTCGGGGCGAGCTCGGCGGGGAGCTCCTCCACGCGCGGCAGAATCAGCTGAATTGGGTCGATACCGTTCTTCTGAGCCAGCGGAGGGGCCAGCAGACGGCGATGCGTGCGGCGTGCAGGCTTTGCCTGATAGGCGGGCTGTATTCCCTGCTGTGTATCGGGGCGTGCGATAGGCTGCGGGCGTGCGGTGTTCTGTGCGGGCATGGCTCTACTCTACCGCCTGGGCGGGGTAGGTTCGGAGGCAAGCTGGAGGCGTACTGAGTGAGTTGGGCTGAGCTACGTGCCGGTGGAAATATTACCGTGGGCTTGGGTGTGGGGTTGCGGAAGACAGTTTTGTCTGACACTCATGAATGTTTGTGTGAATATGTGGAACAGAAAACGAAAACTTCACAAATTTTTGAAATTATTGGACATTTAATTTAAAAAAACTACATTAATTTTACAAAAAATAGCGTTTAAGTGCGGTATTTTCGAAAATGCTGTCAAATCATAAATCAATAACCCTCAATTTAGCCCCTTTGGTTTTTCTAAGTATAAAAGATGTAAAGCAATTAAAGACATGCTAACCTGGGCACCCTACGTCATAAACGCCTTAATAAAGGCTGAAAGTAGCCTTAAAGCGGTACGATTAAGACACAGAAGTTCGATATTTCGAACGAAGGGGTCGAAATGGGACAGAAACAGCGCAAGGATGCAGAGGTTAAAGGAACACCCCCAAATACAGCGGTGCAATCGGACAATTCCAAAGCACCGGAAAATGCGATAGGAGAGGTTATGGAACATTCACAAAAGAATGCGGAGCCTCGCACCGGTGCCCTGCGTATGGAGCCGCACGAACGCGAAGAGCAAATTCTGAAAATCGCTGCAGAGCATTTCGCTCGCCGCGGCGTGCTCGGTGCCTCCATGAGCGCTATCGCCCGCGATGCAGGCATTACCCGCGCCCTGCTCTACCACTACTTCCCCGGCAAGGACTCCCTGGCGGCCGCTGTCACCCGACGCGAAGCCAACGCAGTCCTTGAGGCCCTGGGCGAGCATCACGAAAACCCCGAAGAGGCGTTGCGCAATGCGCTACGCACGTATTTCCTCGTTGTAGCCGGCGTTCCCACCCCCGGTGGGGAGGACTTCCCGAACAACCCTACCGACTACCTCGAATGGATGCTTGAACGCACCGGCATGCCGATTAATGACCGCACTCGCGTCATCCTCGGAGGCTGGTTGCAGCTCGTCGACTACTTCGCCATGCACGTCGTGCAGCTCAACCCCCGCGATCAGCGCACCGTTCGCTCCCGCGGGCTCGGGCTCGAAGAAGCTATCGACCTGTGCCTGGGTGCCGTTGACACCCTCACCGGCGGCTACTAGCCACCTGTCACCCTAAGAGGTAACAGGTCAGCGTAGGACTTCCCGCTCCGATGTTTGGTTATGTGCTCCACGGCAAAGATGACGTGGACATCCGGGCGGTTATTCCTCCGCTACGCCGCTTGCGACGTGGTGGACTCCGGGAACACCACCCGGTTCGTGAGTAGGGAAACATAATGCCCCGCATCCCCTTCCGTGAGGGTGCGGGGCATTATAATGCTCAGGTTGAGGTTAAAGGAATTGATTTAATCTGAGGTTGAACTTGAGGCTCTTTCTGGAGAGGGCTAAATGGAACGGCGCAGCGACAGTCCGCGAACCGTCGCGTAGAACCCCTGCGCCTGCAGTGCCGCACGCAGAGCCTCCACCGGATGCTCCACAATTTCGCTACCGGAGGCGCTCAAAGTATGGGTGCCCAAAAGCTCCACATCGTTGACCTTCTCCACCGAAATCTTCTCCGCACCACCGGCAGAGACCAGGCGCGCCAGGGCGGGGGCTGCCGCCTCCAGAAGTATCGGGTCGGTTGTGAACGCCAGCAGGGTCTTCGCGCCGCGCTCCACGTACAGCACCGGGGCGCCATCCACCAGTACCACGCAGGCGCCCGCCTTGCGTGCCGGACGGTGCTTCACGGTGCCCTCGCCTTCGTGTGCAAAGGAGGGAATCGCGGGCCAGCTCAGCGCCGCACCGTACGGGTTCGCCGGGTCGGTCGCCGCCAGCAGGGTCACCGTGAATGTGCCGTACACTTGCTCGGTATCAGTACGCTGCGGGGTGTAGGCGCTCGCACCAAAACCCTGTGTCGCACCAAAACCCTGCGGACCTGCGGGAATACTGAGGCTATCGGCGGTAGAACGCAGTAGATCCACCGTCGTCGGGGCGGCGAACTGCGCCGCACCCAAACCCTCAATAAAGTAGCCGCGACGCACCAGCGCACGATCCTCAGCCGCCGAATAGATTCGGTACAGCTGCGAGAACCCGCCGGCAGAATCCTCCACCTGCAGGCACCCGCGAGTCAGTACACCGTAGCGGTCCAGCAGCAGGTCGGCGCGTGCGAGCGCCGTAACCGTCGCCTCCACAGGCTCCTGTAGTAGTGTGTCTACGCGCGAGAAGCGGCCGCTATCCTGCGGGGCAACGGTGGGAGCAGCGGCATGGAACCCGCCGCGGAGGGAATGACTGTGGAGGGAACGCAGACCGCGCCCGGTGGCAGGCACAGAGTAGCCGCTGGAGCTATAGCTATCAGCGCCGTAACCGCCCGCCAAGCCGTTACCCATGGAGGCGCGCGCCGCCGCAATACGCCCCGCACCACGGCGGCCCACCCGCGTCAGACGCGCAGGAGCCGCCGGAGTCGGATGCGCACTGCGGACACCCGCCAGCATCGCCCGAACCGGCGCGAAACTATCGTTCGTCACCGCACCAGCCCACACCAGACGCCACAGAGCCGCCGAAATCTCCGCCGTATCCGGGAAAGTCACCATCTGACCGGCAGGTGCCGCGGCGCTCATCAGCTGCGCCACTCGCTCACGCAGCGCCGGCACGAACAGGCCGCCGTGAGCCAGCGCCTCATAGATGGCGTGCTCCAGCGTGCCCGGAGCCTGCAGTGCCTCCCAAAGCTCAGGGTTCTCCGCGCGCAACAGCTGCTCCGGGTAGTCCTCACCCAGGGTCAGCGAGGAACTCTCGCTCAAGTGCAGGCGAATCCAGCCGTCAGACTTCTGCGCGCTACCGCCGCCGAGCTGCCCGGCGCCGGTGAAGAACACCCTGCCGCTTGCCATAAGCTCGTCCAGCATGTGCGGCTGGTAGCCGGGCACGCGCGCCGGAAGAATCAGCGTCTCCAGCGCGGAAGCCGGTACGCGCACACCCGCCAGCTGGTCGATGGCGGTGAGCAGATCCTCCGTGGCGGAGGCGGAATCTTGTCCCGTATGTTCTGCGCCATTCTCTGCCGCCGAGCCGAGGGGTGCCACCCTCTCGCCCACCACCGTGGCGGCGCGGCGGGAGGGCATGAACGCGCCGTAGGCGCTCGCCTCCGGCAGGGTCTGCGCAACCCGCACGGATAAAGAACGAACGTTCTGCCATGAGGGTAGGAATACACCATAGACCTGCGCCGATACCGGCTCAATTTCCTCACGCAACGCCGCCAGAGAGCGGGCACGAATCGTGCGCAAAACCTGCGCATCCACCCACTCAACACCGGCAGACCCCAAAGCACGCAGCACCTCGGGCAGGAACTCGCCGGAGCTCAGGCGGCGCTGCTGCTGAAGACGCTGCAACACCGGAGTCAGCACGCCCACGCCCACCGGGGTCAGGCGCGAAAAATGCTCCGCCGCCTGCTGCGCCGTAAAGGGAATGTGGGTGCGCGCATATCGAGAGACCAGATCCTCTAAAGGCTCCGCGACCGGCTCCAAAAGGGCAGTAGGAAGCGCCGCGGCGGGCATAATGCCCAGCCCATCGCGCAGACGCGCGGCATCCTCAACCACCGCATAGTACAGCTGCGGCTCGGCGGAACCGTCGGCAGCTCCCATGTCGGCAGCTCCCATGAACGAGAACGCACGGCGCGAGCGCACCAGCTGCTCCGCCAGTTCGCGCGCCTGCTCCACGCTGGCGTGCGCGCCGTACTCCTCGCCGTAGTTTTCAGAGTCCTCGGACTCGCCGAAATCTTGAGAACCGTGCGCCGCAGATTCAGTCCGCGGGTTTTCAGACCGCAAGCGCAGACTCAACTCTCGCGCGCTCAACGGACCCAACTGACGCAAAAGATCCGCCACACCCTCCATGCCGCAGGCGCGGTAACGCTCACCCGTGCGCTGCAGACGCTGCTGAGTCTGCACCAGCACTGCCGGATCCAGCAGGTCGCGCAGACCGCTCGAACCCAGCAACTCGGCAAGTAGCGCCGGGTCCAGCGAGAGCGCGGCGGCGCGGCGTTCGGCGGCGGGCGCATCGCCGTCATAGAGGTGCTCGGCAACGTACTCAAAGAGCAGAGTGCGCGCAAAAGGCGAAGGGTCGTTCGTCTCAACCTCCAGCATGGACACCGTCCGAGACTGCAACGAACGGTGCACCTGAACCAGCGCCGGAACATCGTACACATCCTGCAGACACTCGCGCGCCGTCTCCAAAAGCACCGGAAAATCAGGGTACTTACGCGCCACATCCAACAGCTGCGCCGCACGCTGACGCTGCTGCCACAGCGGGGTGCGCTTACCCGGATCACGGCGCGGCAACAGCAGGGCACGCGCCGCATTCTCACGGAACCGAGACGCAAAAAGCGCCGAATCGCCCACGCGTTCGGTGACAATCGCCTCCAGCTCGTCAGGGTCGAAAAGGAACAGATCAGCGCCGGGCGGCACATCCTCCATAGCGGGCAGGCGCAGAATCAAGCCGTCATCACTCGCCATGACGGAGGCGTCCACTCCGTACCGCTCCTCAATGCGGGCGCGCACCGCCAGCGCCCAGGGTGCGTGCACCCCGTAGCCGAGCGGCGAGTGCAGGACCACGCGCCAATCGCCCAGTTCGTCGCGGTGCCGCTCTACAATCATGCGGGTATCGGAGGGGACCGCCCCGGTGGATTCGCGCTGCTCACGCAGGTAGGCGAGCAGGTTATCGACCGCCCAGGTGTCCAGTCCGAGCTGTTCGAGTTGCTGGCGGGCGGCGGCGCTATCGGTGGCGTCCAGGCTGGAGAGGGCGCGCGTGAACGTACCCGTCTGCACGCCCAGGGCGTAGGGGCGGCCCATGCGGTCGCCGTGCCAGAAGGGCAGGCGTGCGGGCTGACCGGGTGCGGGGGAGACCCGCACCGCGTCATGCGTAATTTCTTCGATGCGCCAACTGCTCGCGCCGAGGGTGATGACCTCGCCAGCACGGGATTCGTACACCATTTCCTCGTCGAGCTCACCCACGCGCTTAGGGCCGCGCTCCTCATTGCCGCTGACCAGGTAGACGGGGAAGAGCCCGCGGTCGGGAATCGTGCCGCCGCTGGTGACGGCGAGGCGCTGCGCACCCGGGCGGCCCTCAATACTGCCGGAGGGGGCTTCCTCGGTGGGGGTGCGGTCCCAGATGATGCGCGGGCGCAGTTCGGCGAATTCGTCGGAGGGGTAGCGTCCGGCGAGCATTTCGAGTACGGAGTCGAAGAGGGCGCGCGGCAGTTCGGCGTAGGGGGCGCTGCGGCGTAGCGCCTCGTACCAGGAGTCCACGCTGATGGGGCCTAACGCGCAGGCGGCGACGGTCTGCTGCGCGAGTACGTCCAGGGGGTTGGTGGGGATGGCAAGCGGCTCGAGGGTTCCACTGCGCATTCCGGCGAGGGTGACGGTTGCGCCGAGCAGGTCGCCGCGGTGCTTGGGGTAGAAGAATCCGCGCGAAATTTCGCCCACGCGGTGTCCGGCGCGGCCCACGCGCTGCAGTGCGGAGGCAACCGATGGAGGCGCCGCCACCTGAACCACGAGGTCCACGTGGCCCATGTCGATGCCCAGCTCCAGGGAGCTGGTGGCGACCACGCAGCGTAGGGTTCCGCCCTTGAGCGCTTCCTCGATGAGGGTGCGCTGTTCCTTGGATACGGAGCCGTGGTGCGCGCGGGCGAGCGGTGGCACCTCGGCGATGTCGCAGATGCCCGCCGCGTAGTCTTCGGGGCTGATGCCCTGCTTTGCGAGCACGCGGTGTAGGTGAATATCGTTGAGTGCCGCGGTGAGCTTTTCCGCTAGTCCACGCGAGTTAACGAAAACAATCGTAGAACGGTTGTTCTCAATATGGTCGACGATGCGCTCCTGCACACGCGGCCAGATGGAGGTCTCGGGGCGCTCGCTATCGGGGGCGTCTCGCAGCGCCTTTTCGTGCAGTGCCCCTTCTAGCAATGCCTCTTCTGGGATGGTGAGCGTATTTTTGGGCGCGGCGGTATCGCCCTGTCGCTCCGGGTTTGCCTGCCCGGTTTCTTGCGCGGCTTCCTGTCCGGGGAACACGCCAATGGCATCTTCGAGCGTGTAGGGAGCGCTCGCCGGGGTGCTTGCTGCACTAGAGATAGGTTGCGCCGCACTTACCGGTGAGCTCGTAGAGGCTGAGCCTCCGCCTCCCTGCATCTCTGAGGGCGCGTAGAGTCCTTGCCCGTAGTCGTTGGCGCCTCCGAGTGCCGCCATATCGGGTACGGGCACGCTCAGGCGCAGGTCCCATTCTTTGGCGACCGGACGGCTCATGATGGTTACCGGCTGAATGCCGCCGAGGAACCGGGCGACCGCCTCCGGGTTTTCGACGGTTGCGGAGAGCCCAATGCGCTGTGCGGGCTTTTCGAGGAGTGCGTCGAGGCGTTCGAGGGAGACCGCCAGGTGCGCGCCGCGTTTGGTGGCGGCGAGGTTGTGAATCTCGTCCACGATCACGGTGGTGACGCCGGCGAGGGTGTTGCGGGCGGCGCTGGTGAGCATGAGGTAGAGGGATTCGGGGGTGGTGATAAGAATGTCGGGCGGGTTGCTGATGAGTTGGCGGCGTTCGCGTGCGGGGGTGTCGCCGCTGCGCACGCCCACGCTGATGTTCGGTTCGCCCGTGTTGTTTTCGCTCAGGCGCGTGATTCCGGTCAGCGGTGCGCGCAGGTTGCGTTCGACGTCGGCGCCGAGTGCTTTGAGGGGTGAGATGTAGAGGATGCGCGTGCCGCCTGCGGTTCCGGCTTCGTGTTCGCGGTGCAGGGCGTCGAGTGCCCAGAGGAAGGCTGCGAGGGTTTTGCCGGAGCCGGTGGGGGCGATGATGAGGGTGTTGTTGCCGTTGCGGATGCTCTCCCAGGCGCCTTCTTGGGCGGCGGTGGGTGCGCTGAAGGTGGCGCGGAACCAGTCGCGTACGGGGGCGGAGAAGTGGGAGAGTGCGTCGGTCATGTATCTATTATGGCGGGGTTTATGGTGTGCGCCTCTTGAATTGTTGGGGGTTGGGGGAGGAAGATGTGCTTGACAGTGCCTTTACAGAGTATGTAATGTTTTACCCGTAAAGTAATTGACTGAGAAACAACCCAAAGGAGCCCCACCATGACCCGCCTGACCGAAGAACAGCTCATCAGCCTCTTCCACGAGCCGCGCACCGTCTCCTCCTTCACCGAGGAACCCGTCACCGACGAGCAGCTGCGCCGCATCCAGGAACTGACCTTCTATGGCCCCACCGCCTTCAATAGCCAGCCCCTGCGCATCACCTGGGTCAAGAGCCCCGAGGCGCGCGAGCGCCTCGTCGCACACCTGGTAGACGGCAACAAGGCTAAGACCCAGACGGCACCGGTGACCGCAATCCTCTCCGCAGACGCGAACTGGGTAGAGCACGCTGACACCTTCAACCCCAATGCTGCCGGCTTCATCAAGGGCTTCTACACCACCGAGGAGCTTGCTACCCCCGCCGCTGAGCTGAGTGCTCACCTGCAGGCAGGTTACTTCATCACCGCGATTCGTGCCCTCGGTCTGGATGCCGGCCCCATGACTGGCGCAGACTTCGCCGGCATCAAGAAGGAATTCTTCGCGGACAACGCAGAGATCCCCTTCCTGGTCGTCAACCTCGGTCACGGTGAGGCTCCCGCATACCCGCGCGGTGCACGCTTCAGCCACGATGAGGTTGCTCGCTCCCTCTAAGAGCGCGCAGCTACGGTATAACTCAAGTTAAACCCTAGATTTAGGCTTATAGACAGTTCAAGGGCGGTTCCCCATCGCGGGGAACCGCCCTTGAACCATATGTGCGTTATACGCGCCGGTTTCTTAACCCTGAAATGCCGCGTTAGCGGGCACCAAACTGACCCACCGACAGCTGCGGAACAGACGAGGAACACGCGGTCGTATCCAGCGGAACAATCACGCCACCCACGCCACCGGAACCGGAGGGAAGACCCACCAGGAAGCCCTGAACCGGGCGGCTACCACATGCGTCGCCGAAGCGTGCCGGGTACACCGAACGCAGTACCGCGGTGGTGCTATCGCCGGGGTTGAGGGTCACGCCCGCAGAGTTCATGTACTCATCAGAGGTGGAAGCCTCACGACCGACCCAGGTGCCCGAAGGACCCGCATGCACCACGCGCGGGTAGCCGCGCAGGGTGCAGGAAGAATCCGAAGAATTCTGGAAGTACAGGGTGTAGTTTCGGGCGCCGGGGGAGCCTTCTCCAATGGACACCGAAATGTTCAGGTCGTCCAGATCGCACTGGCCGGGGCCTTCAGCAGTGTTGTTGGAGGAGTTCGAAGAACGATCCGAGGAATTCGACGAATTCGATGAGCTCGACGAACGTGAAGACTCCGAAGAATGGGAGGATCCGTTCGACGAATGAGAATCCGACTGTGAAGACGAGTTTGAGCTCTTCTGGGAATCCTGCTGAGAATCTGCAGAGTCGTCTGACTTGTTCTGCTCGGAACCCTCGTGGGAGGACCCAGAAGAATGAGAGTCAGAGTTCTGCTTCGACTCGTGAGTCTCGGTGTGGGAAGAAGACTCGGAGTGATCAGAGGAAGAGCCGTGGTTCTCCGCCTCGGGAGAGTTCACCACGGTAATAGAGCCCGGGGTCACCGAAGAGGTAGCCCCGTCGGAGGCTACTCGAATCGTGCCGGGCTTGACCGAAGCCGAAGCACTCGGCTGCGCCGAGGTGCCTTCAGCTTCCTGACCGGCCTGGGACGCGCCGCATCCGCTGAGCGCTAGCACGCCGCAGAGGAGGGTGGTTGATGCGAGTACCTGAGCCGATTTAAACATGATTACATCGCCGCCTGCATTTGGATTTCTGCTCCGTCCATACCGGGGGCGTACTCGACCTGGCAACACAGGCGGGAGTACTCGTTGGCGACGTCATCGACCATGTCGAGCAGGTCCTGCTCAGCTTCGGTGCGCTCACCGGAAGCTTCGAAGTGCTCGGGGTCGATGAAGCCGTGGCAGGTAGCGCAGGATGCGTTACCACCGCAGGTTGCGAGGACCGGCACACCGTTAGCCTGGAGGGTTTCCAGGAGGGTGTGGTGGTCTTCCCACTGAATGTCGTAGTTTACGCCTGCTTCGTCAGTGACCTTAATCGTTACGCCCATGCGTTCTCCTTCTTCTGTAGTGATGCGTTTCTATTGTAGAGGTAGGGGCTGTTAATCACCGTACTTTGTGGCGCATCCCCAACCCTACCGTCACGCATATCACGGGAACGCATATTAATTTTTATGCTGAATAGCATGTATGTATTGCCCCCAGTCTACCCCGTATTGCCCTGACAATGCGGGATATTGGTGCTAATGAATACTGCCCCCAGATGCAAAGACATGCTGGGGGCAGTATAAAGAACCGGCACGCAGAGGCGCCTCAACGGTGACGAAGACCTACTTTGATTCCTTCTCCACAGTCTTCTCGGCGTCCTGCTTTTCTGCGCTTTGGTTATCGGCATTCTGGATGCTTCGCCCGGGGCCGCGCACAATACCGCGTACGCTATCGCGCGGGTCGGCGTAGCGCAGGTCGATACCGAAGGTATTGCGGATCTGGCGTGCCGAGTTCAGGTGCCAACGCTGCGAATCCGACGGAGTCACCGAGGTGACCGCCTTCTGACCCGGAGCCAGCTTCTCGTGGCGAATATCGTAGTGCTTACCGCCCATGGTGATGGTGAAGCCGTGCTCTTGCAACAGCTGCACGAACGCATCCACATCGTGCGGGATCTTGCGGCCGCGCTGCCTCTTTGTGCCGCTCATCCTCGGCTGCGACTCGAAGGGGTTACGGCTGGGCGCGGTGCCGCGGCTAATACGGATTACCTGCTGGTCGGAGTGCGAGAACTCCACCTGGTAGCCGTTGAGCGAGTACACGGTGCGGCTACTGCCGGGAATTGGGCGGCGGTCCTCAGCCTCATCCAGGATGCGGGCAATGTACTCGCCGGTCAGACCGAGCGTCTTCAGCTGTGCCTGAGCATCGGGGGAGAGCTGGTAGCCTCCCGCCAGAGCCTGCAGCGGGCGCAGCGCGAGCACTTCGGCAGTCAGGGGGTTGAGCACCACCTGGTAGCCTTCCTCTTCATGCGTGTAGAGGGTGACTTCGCGGCCGTAACGGTTCTCCTGCGCGCTCTCTTGAACCACGGTGCTTGCGGGCGATTCGATGATGTCCAGCAGCAGCTCGTAGGTGAGCCCGTGGCGCATCATATAGTCCATCACGCCCGGGAGCACGCCGTAGATGCGGCGGCGCGGCGGCACGTCACCGTAGAATTCCTTCTCGATGCGCGCGGCAATACGTTGGTTCTCCAGCGGCACCTCGGTCAGCGGAATGAGGCGCTGGTTGGAGGGGCGAATCTTGGCGCGTGCGGCGGCGGGCTTGGGCGCCTGACGGTATGCGTCCACGAGTGCCTGCTGCTGCTCCATGAATTCCTGGGCAATGAGCGGTAGGAGGGTGAAGTAGAGCTCTGCCGCTTCGGGCTTGAGCGCGCCGTTCTCATCGAGTATGGACGCGCCGTCCTTGGAGAGCAAATCCCACGGCTTATTGTTTGCACTGTTCTCTTCGGAGCCCTGATTGTCCCGGTAGCTATAGGTGGCGAGGGAAGCAAGCTCCTGCAGGCGAACGTACACCTCAAGAGGAACGGTAATCTGCTTAGCGGACATTATTTCTCCTCCTCGGTGGTGTTTTCTGCCCGAGCTGCTTTATCTTCTGCCTGCTTTGCCAGGGTGTTGCTGAGCTCTTCGAGCTGCACCTTGCGCAGGGTTTCTGCGTGCAGGTTGTGGAAGTCCGCTGTCTTCGCCAGGGCCAGAACGGTCCGCTCATCGGGCGAGATTGCGATTTCCAGGCCCTGCGCCGCGTAGATGCGGGTCCAGCCTTCAGCCATGCGCACGCTCTCGGGGCTGCTCAGCGTCTGGAGCATCAGATCGAAAACGAACGGCGGGTTCTTCTTCAGGAAGGTGCGGGCGCGCTCGCTGAACTCAAGTTCCAGGGCGTTGAGCGAGGCGTATTCGCCCTGAGCCAGGGAAGTTTGCGCCGCCTCGTTGTAGTCGGCGTCGTATTCGTCAATGACGGTAATGACTTCTGCGGAGGCGGTGTTCACATCAACGCGGTAGTCGTCGTGTGTGAAGCGAATGGTCCAGTCGTTGATGCGTTCTGCTTTGCCTTCGCGCAGGATGGCGCGCACGAGCTCTTCGCTGATGTTTTCGCGTTCAAGGCGGGCACGCAGGCTCGGACGCAGGCGGTAGGGGCGTTCGCGGTCCTCAGCGGTAATGGCGCGAGGTGCTGCGGCGACCGGCTCTGCGGCGGGAGCGCTCGGGGTAGGCGCGGCAGGCTTCGGCGCACCTGGTTTCGGCGCGGCAGGCTTCGGGACCGTAGCTATCGGTGCAGCCTGGCTGAGCACGGGCAACTCTTCAGCAGATACCTGTTCGGTACCCGCTACCGACTGCGCGGCTTCCGGGGCGGCGGCTTCGGCCGCCTGCTGGCGGGCGCGCAGACCCTCCAGGTACTCTTCGATGCGCGGCGGTCGGTAGGTGAGCGTGGACTTGCGGAACATACCGGGGGAGGGGGCACCGGGAGTCGGTGCGGCAGGCTTCGGCACTGCAGACGTAGGAGTTGCGGGTTTGGGCGCAGCTGGCTTCGGTACAGTGGGCTCGGGTGCCGCTGCTACAGACGTTGCGGCGGTAATCGTTGCCGGGCTCGGCACCGGTGCGGTCTTTTCTGCGGGTGCTTCTTCCGGCACGCTGGGAACCGGGCTGGGGGCTTGCGCTGCGCGGGCCGCAAAGAGCGCGGGGGAAGGCGCAGGCTTCGGGGCTGCAGGCTTGGGCGCAACAGAAGCGCTAACTTCAGCATCCTCAATTACTGCAGATTCTGTGGGGTTAGGTTCAACCTCAACATCAGCCGTAGAGTCTGCGGTAACTTTGGTTGTCTGCTCCTCATCGCTGAGCTCATCGTCGCCACGACGCAGAGCGGCAACGAGTTCCTGCCGGGAGGTATAGGGAATGATTTCCTCGGGAGAGTCGATATATCGGGGGAAGTTCTCGTAGAGAATCTTCGCCGCGGCTTCAAAGAGCTTCTCCGTGGTGGCGTTGGCGGCGGGTGCGCAGGGGCAGAGTAGTTCCTGGTGTTGCGCGTCATAGAGGGACCAGTGGGCGCATCGTTCGGTGGGCGGGAAGTAATCGAGTGTTCCCAGATCGGCTATATCGATGAGTGCACCTATCAGGGACTGCGGAATGGATAGCTGTGCCATAGTGCTCCTTCGCGTTGTCTGCTCTCCAGCCTATGTGTGGAGGGTTCTCTTTCCATCCTAGGCGTTTTTCGGCGGGTGTGCCCCGGAGCACGTCATCTGGGAGCGTAAATCTGCGGATTCACAGGTTGAATTGCACTTTTGGGCGCGGCGTTAGTCGGTGGAGCGTCCTTGCTACACCTTCATATACGTCGTAGTTTCTATATAACGTCTGCCGTGCGCGTGGTGGCCTGTGCTGGGTCCGGCGCTTTCGGCGGGGCACTTTTTGAGCGCATTTCTGGGTACACAAAAAATCCCCGGTTCCGAAGAACCGGGGATCGTTGGTGCGCCCGAAGGGATTCGAACCCCCAACCTTCTGATCCGTAGTCAGATGCTCTATCCGTTGAGCTACAGGCGCATGTTCCTCGCTTCGGATTTCTTCAACCCGTCGCGGCAACAGGTACTACTATACGGATGACCTGGAGGGCGTGCAAGCTGAAAAACTCGAAATTTGCCCAAAATCTCCTCCTTGCATCCTGAAAATACCCCATTTTGCCGCGTAATTTCAGGGTTTTTGTGCCCGTAAAAATTTTTCAAAATATTTTCGAAATACCCCAAAAGCCGCCTCGAAGGTGTCAGAATTCGCCACCCAGGACCTTCAGGGGGTGCCCAAAAATCATCCAAAAATCTTGGAGTGAGAGCAGAATGTGATGCGCAGAACATGAGACATAACGTCATAGAGGGGTGTTCGGGTCATTAATGCGTTATTCTGTAAGCATCACGAGGAAGTGGCTTCTGTCCAAGCGTGCATATTCACCATTGTTTGCACGCTTGTAGTGTTTAACTGCTTCTTTGTTACCGCAGACCTATCCGGATCAATGTAGTATCCGGACCACCGATTGAAGGGGAAAATGTCAATGGCTGACACCTCAACTCGTACTCTCTCTGCCGAACTCGAGAAGGAGCTGCAGAGCGCACCCACCACCCACCAGGGTCTTCTGGATTGGGTTCGCGAGGTTGCTGCGCTGACCCAGCCCGCACACATCTACTGGGTCGACGGCACCCAGGAAGAATATGACCGCCTCGCACAGGAACTGGTCGACGCTGGCACCTTCGTTCGCCTCAGCGATCACGAATTCCCGAACTCTTACGCAGCTTTCTCCGATCCCGATGACGTGGCGCGTGTCGAGGAGCGCACCTTCATCTGCTCCGAGACCGAAGAAGGCGCAGGCCCGACCAACAACTGGCGCGACCCCGTTGAAATGAAGCAGACCCTGACCGGCCTGTTCGAGGGTTCCATGCGCGGCCGTACCATGTACGTCATTCCCTTCGTCATGGGCTCTCTGAAGGCTAAGAACCCTAAGATTGCTGTTGAGCTCAGCGACTCCGCATACGTTGTCTGCTCCATGCGCATCATGGCAACCATCGGTAAGGACGTTCTTGCCAAGCTGAACGAGACCAACGGCTTCTTCGTCAAGGCTCTGCACTCCGTTGGTGCACCCCTGGAGCCCGGTCAGGAAGACGTTCCCTGGCCCTGCAACCCCGAGAAGTACATCGTCCAGTTCCCCGAGACCCGCGAAATCTGGTCCTTCGGCTCCGGTTACGGCGGTAACGCACTGCTCGGTAAGAAGTGCTACGCACTGCGTATCGCATCCGTTATCGGTCGCGATGAGGGCTGGATGGCAGAGCACATGCTCATCCTGAAGGTCACCAACCCCGAGGGCAAGGTTCGCTACATCTCCGCAGCGTTCCCCTCCGCATGTGGCAAGACCAACTTCGCAATGATGGAGCCCACCATCGACGGCTGGAAGGCTGAGATGGTCGGCGACGACATCGCATGGATTGAGTTCGACGAGAACCACCAGGCACGCGTGGTCAACCCCGAGGCTGGCCTGTTCGGTGTGGCACCGGGTACCGGTTACTCCACCAACCCGAATGCTATGAAGGCTATTGCTAAGGGCAACACCATCTTCACCAACGTTGCACTGACTGACGACGGCTCCGTCTGGTGGGAGGGCAAGACCGACGAGGCTCCCGCTCACCTGATTGACTGGACCGGTAAGGACTGGACCCCCGAGTCCGGCCGCCCGGCAGCTCACCCGAACTCCCGCTTCTGCACCCCCGCATCCCAGGTGGACATGCTCGCTCCCGAGTACTACGACCCCGAGGGTGTGCCGCTGAGCGCTATCGTTCTGGGTGGTCGCCGCAAGACCACCATCCCGCTGGTTTCTGAGTCTGAGAGCTGGGAGCAGGGCGTGTTCCGCGCTGTCACTCTGTCCTCTGAGACCACTGCGGCTGCTAAGGGTGCCGTCGGCGTGATTCGCCGCGACCCGATGGCTATGCTGCCCTTCATCGGTTACAACGCTGGTGACTACTTCAAGCACTGGATTGACCTGGGCAAGAAGCACGGCGCTGAGAACATGCCGAAGGTCTACTACGTCAACTGGTTCCGCCGCACCCCCGACGGTGGCTTCGCATGGCCCGGCTTCGGCGAGAACTCTCGCGTTGTGAAGTGGATCTTCGACCGCCTGGACGGCAAGGCTGGCGGCGAGGAGACCTTCCTGGGCACCGTTCCCGCCAAGGAAGACCTGGACCTGACCGGTCTGGAGATCTCCGAGGAGGAGCTGAAGGCTGCTCTGGCTGTCTCGAAGGACGAGTGGGCTGCTGAGCTGCCCGGCATCGACGAGTGGCTGGCTAAGTTCGGCGACAAGCTTCCCGCCGAGGTTCGCGAGCAGCGCGATGCTCTGGCAAAGGCCCTGGAGGACTAATCCTTCGAAGGAACTAAAACTCTTCGCTGAGCCGTATGGTTGAGCGTTTGGAAGGGGTGGAATCTCACTGTGAGGTTCCGCTCCTTCCTTCCTTTTATGGGAAGGTTTTGAATCCCCGTCAGATGGGAACCGCCGAGTTTCTCTTGGAGCTATGAGTGTAAGGCTATGCAGTCTACTTGTTCTTGAGAAATACTCTAAAGACATTGGGAGGGTGGCGAGAATACGATAGTGGGTAATCCTGATTTCTTGCACTCTCACTGCACCGATACAATGCCAATGTAAGATTTTGAGCGCTCTGTGCCTTGGCTGGTTCGGAGCATTTGTTGCCGTTGATGTAGAAGCGGCGGTATCACGAGAAAGATAGAAGGAGTATCCATGCGTTTGACAGCATTCTCGGATGTCTCGCTCCGCGTTCTGATGCTCCTGTCTGCCCTGGAGCCCGGTCAGAAGCTTTCTACCCAGAAGATTGCTGAGGGAGTGGATACCCCCTACAACCATGTGGCGAAGGCTGTGGCCTTCCTCGTGAACATGGGTTATTTGGATTCGACCCGCGGTCGTTCCGGCGGCGTTATGCTCTCGGATGCGGGCCGCTCTGCGACCGTCGGCACTGTTCTTCGTGCTACTGAGGGCGATATCCCCATGATTGAGTGCGAGGATGAGAACGGTCACTGTCCCCTCGATAAGTTCTGCCGCCTGCGCAATGTTTTGGCGAAGGCTCGTGAGGCGTTCTACGCATCGGTTGATTCGGTCATCATTAGCGAGTTGACCGCTGGTGCGCGCCCTGTTGGTCCGGTATTTGTGGAGCTAGGCTTCGCGCCTCCGGAGAATGCGCTGACTGTGCGCTAAGCCTGCACGCTAAAGGAATACGTGGTACCTGTGGAGCTTTCCGGTGGGAGGCTCCATAGAGTTTTTAACACGAAGTTTAGGGTGTTTCTGCGGTTGATGCGGGGGCTGCTGGGCAGTTCACGCGGGGGCCTCTCGGCTTTCTTGCAGGGGTTTCTTGCAGGGGTTTCGAGGGGATCGGGGAGTATTTTGCCGCTGCTTGCGTGACTGCTGGAACCTGCGTGAGTCCTAAATTTGTGCAGTAAATGCAGAATATTGCAAATTTGCTTTTCAAATGCAGAAAATGTGACCATATTCATTTTTGCACCACACTGCATACTTTCCTGGGTAAATATATTTTCACTCCGGTATTTTTATACATGTTTCCAGGCTGGTCACTCGCCGATTGTAGAAGTGCGGCTGAAAATATATAGTGTGACGCGCAACTCTATCTTTGAGTCAGGGTGAACCATAAGTCGCATCCACAGTGCCAAATAACCCTCAGAGCATGACCTGCACACAGCGCAAGCACCCCGCAAAATGCTACGGTAAGGGTGCTTTATAAACACTTCGTCACCAACTGAGCTGTCCGAGTGAACGCCCCAGCATCACACATATCAAGGGCATCATCACAACGACCAGGTGACCACACAGGAAGAAGGCAAGACATGCTCTCCGAGAAGTCCCGCCCCATTATTGAGGCAACGCTGCCCATCATTGCTGAGCGCATCAACGACATCACCCCCGACTTCTACCGTCGAATGTTCGCCGCTCGCCCCGACCTGATGGACGGCATGTTCTCCCGCTCCTCCCAGCTCGAAGGCACCCAGCCCCGCGCACTTGCAGGCTCCATCGCTGTGTTCGCTTCCTACATCGTTGAGCACCCGGACTCCTACCCCGACGAAGTCCTCTCCCGCGTTGCTCACAAGCACGCCTCCCTGGGCCTGAAGGAAGAAGAGTACCCCACCGTCTACAAGTACCTCTTCGAGGCAATCGCCGCTAACCTCGGCGATCTGGCAACCCCCGAAATCGTTGAGGCATGGACCGAGGTCTACTGGCTCATGGGCAACGCCCTCATCAAGCTGGAGAAGGGCCTGTACGCATCCCAGGCAAACGATGTCATGTTCGCACCCTTCAAGGTCGTTGACCGTAAGGAGACCGGCGAGAACGTCGTCGTGCTGACCTTCGAGCCCGCCGATGAGACCCCCATGACCGAGTCCAAGGGCGGCCAGTACATCTCCATCGTCGTTCCCGCACGTGACGGTCTGCGCCAGGCACGCCAGTACACCCTGCTGCCCAGCGAAAAGAACCAGCGCCGCATCGGTGTGAAGCTCGACCCCAACGGCGAGATGACCTCCATCCTGCACGAACTGAAGATCGGCGACGTCGTCGAGATCTCTAACCCCTACGGTGACCTGACCCTGGAAGGCTTCGGCAACCCCGAGGCACCCCTGTACCTCTTCTCCGCAGGTATCGGCACCACCCCCATGCTCAGCTTCCTCTCCGAGCTGATTGAGAAGGGCTCCCAGCGCCCCGTAACCGTAGTTCACGCGGACCGTAGCCTGGACACCTGGCCCCTGCGCGAAGAGCTCACCGAGCTCGTCAACAAGCTGCCCAACGCACGCCTCATCTCGTTCATCGAGGGTGAGGGCGGCGACTTCGCCGGCCGTGTCGACGTTTCCAAGCTGGACGTGCCCTCCGACGCTAACGTTTACCTCTGCGGCCCGCTGCCCTTCATGCAGGGCGTACGCTCCGCACTGGTGGAGGCAGGCGTCCCCGGCAAGAACATCAACTACGAGATCTTCGGCCCCGACCAGTGGATGCTCCACGACCAGGCTCGCGAAGCGTAAAAACCCCGTAAGCCGGCTCGTCCGCTAGGTTCCTTAAACCCGGCTAGGTTCTCCCCTTAGACAGAAGAACCTAGCCGGGTTTTTAGAACTCAAAATAAAAAGTCCCGCCCCGCAGACGAATCTGCGGGGCGGGACTTTTTAGTAGCTAGCTAGTGCTTAGCCCTGGCGAACCAGAGCCAAAACCTCGTCACGGACGCGCTCCATAGTCGCAACATCCGGTGCCTCAAGGTTCAGGCGCAGGAAAGGCTCAGTGTTCGAAGGACGCAGGTTGACCCACCAACCCTCTTCAGTGTTGGTGAAGGTGGTGCCGTCAGAGTCCTCAACAACCACGGGAGCGTTAGCGTAGTGTGCACGAACGCGGTCCACAGCGGCAGCCTTGTCTTCCAGCTCGGAGTTAATCTCACCGGAAGCAACGTACGGGGAGTACTTCGCGCTGATCTCGGAGAGGGGCTTGTCGCCGCCACCCAGAGCAGCCAGCACGTGCATTGCAGCGAGCATGCCGGTGTCTGCGTTGAAGAAGTCCTTGAAGTAGTAGTGAGCGGAGTGCTCGCCACCGAAAACGCCGTTCTCCTCAGCCATAACAGCCTTGATGAAGGAGTGGCCCACGCGGGTCTTCACTGCGCGGCCGCCCAGCTTCTCAACCAGCTCAGGAACAGCCTTCGAAGTAATCAGGTTGTAAATGATGACGGGCTCTTCGTTGCCCTCAGCCTTCGCACGAGCAATCTCGCGCTCAGCAACCAGAGCGGTCACAGCCGAAGGAGTAACGGGCTCGCCCTTCTCGTCGATGACGAAGCAGCGGTCAGCGTCGCCGTCGAATGCCAGACCAATGTCGGCACCGTGCTCAACAACAGCCTTCTGCAGGTCAACCAGGTTAGCCGGCTCCAGCGGGTTAGCCGGGTGGTTCGGGAAGGTACCGTCCAGCTCGAAGTACAGGGGAACGATTTCCAGGGGCAGGCCCGGCAGGATGGTGTCGCCCAGAACAGCGGGAGTGGTCATACCACCCATACCGTTACCAGCGTCAACAACAACCTTCAGAGGGCGGATGGAAGACAGGTCAACCAGCTTGCGCAGGTACTCTGCGTAAGGCTTGAGGATGTCCTTCTCAGAAACGGTGCCGACCTTCTCAACCGAAGGAATCTCGCCCGAATCCAGGTACTTCTGAGCCAGGTCGCGAATATCGAACAGACCGGACTCGGAAGACAGGGGAACAGCGCCAGCCTTAGCCATCTTCATGCCGTTGTACTCTGCGGGGTTGTGGCTAGCGGTGAAGGTAACACCGGCAGCGTTCTCAACGCCACAGGCGAAGTACAGAACGTCAGTGGAGATCAGGCCGATCTTCTCAACATTTGCACCGCGAGCGGTTGCACCCTGGGCGAATGCATCCATGAATTCGGGGGAGGAGGGGCGCATGTCGCCACCGACCAGGATGGTCTGGCCCTCCAGGCCCAGAATATCTACGAAAGCCGCGCCAGTGGCACGAACAGTCTCTGCGGTAATGGTCTCGCCGACGATGCCACGCACGTCGTACGCTTTGAATGAGTCATGTAGATTAATAGTAGTCACGCCTTTTATTTTAGCGGTAAAGAAGTGTAATTAGCCTCTATAATGGGCAGGTAAAACCTTATAAATTCTGCTGAATGTATGGGTTTTTTATCACGTCACTTGCTTCAAACAACTCACGTCGAGAGGTATTTTCCCCCATGGGTGAGATTTTTTCCCTAAAAAACCAGATTCAGAATTATGCGTGGGGCTCCCGCGAAATTCTCGGACGCATGCGTGGCGTGCCTGTCCCCACCGAACAGCCTGAGGCTGAGGTGTGGGTTGGCGCGCATCCGGCTGCACCTTCCCGTGCCACCGTTGATGGCACTGAATCCCCGCTCAACGAGCTGATTGTGGAGAACCCCTCCCGCTTCCTGCGTCCGGACCGTATCTCTGACTGGTTCCCCTTCCTCTTTAAGATTCTTGCGATTGATGCGCCGCTGTCCATTCAGGTGCACCCCACCCCCGAGCAGGCTATCGCTGGTTTCGAGGACGAGCAGGCACGCGGCATCGCGATTGACGCGCCGCACCGCAACTACAAGGACCGCTACTCCAAGCCCGAAACCGTCATCGCGTTGACCCAGATGCGCGTGCTCACCGGTGTGCGGACCTCCGAACAGCTGGCAGAACTGGCGAAGGCATTCAAGGCTAACTGGCTGGCAGAGCGCGTGGAGCTTACCCCCAAGCAGCTGTTGACCGAGATTATTCGCATGCCCGAAGACGCTGCCGCAACCGCTGTTGAACAGCTCGTCGAGGTGGCAGCACAGCTGACCGGCTCCGACAATGCGCTCATTGCTGACGCCGCTGAGCTCGTACAGATTGTTGCCGGCAAGTACCGCGGCGACCGCGGCCTGCTCGTCGCATTCGTCATGAACCTGGTGCACCTGGCACCGGGCGAATCCGCCTTCACCCCCGACGGTCAGGTACACGCCTACGTCTCCGGTACCGCTATTGAGCTGATGAACCCCTCCGATAACGTGATGCGCGCGGGCCTGACCGCAAAGCACATCGACACCGAGGAGCTCATCAAGGTTCTTGGCGAAAGCCAGGACGCCCCCGTGATTCAGCGACCCACCCCCGATAACGCACCCGTGGGCACCTATGCCATGTGGGACGAACGCATGAGCGTGACCCGCATCCGCGTTGAAGAGGGCAAGCCGCAGGAATACACCTTCGAGGGTATTAGTGCCGCACTGAGCGTATCTGGTGAAATCACCATTCACGCGGCAGACGGCAACGGCACCGAAGAGTTCGTGCTGGGCGCCACCGAGTCGGTACTGCACGTGGGTGAGCCCTCGGTGGCAACCCTGAGCGGTAATGGCGAGCTGTACATTGCTTCTTATGTTTAGGAAATAATCCTCGATAACTAAAACTTCTAGACAGTTATAATCTAGCCAGATATTAGGAGTGTCGAAAGATACTTCAAGACTGGCACATAATAAAGAATCCACGTTCTTCCCTGTATTTATTCAGACCGGGAAGGCGTGGATTTTTTATGCCCCGAATATGGGATGCAGGGGATATTTTTGTGTCTACCTTACACAGTGTGTTCTGGGTAACCTATAATTGCTCTTATAAATATGCGTATACCTGTGCCTTTATGCACCTCTTCATTGGGTACGCAGCCCCAAACCACTAGGAGAACACCGTGAAGATTATCCTCACTGTCACAGGCATCGACCACGAAGGCATCATCGCCGCCGTGACCGCAACCCTCGCCGAGCGCAAGGTCAACGTCCTTGACGTCTCCCAGACCATCATGGGCGAATACTTCACCATGATCATGCACTGCTCCTTCGACGAAGAGCAGCAGAACCTCATCGACCTGCAGGAAGCCATGGTTGGTGTCGAACACGAACAGAAGGTCCAGATTCGCATCCAAGCAGAATCCATCTTCAAGGCAATGCACACCATCTAGGCGGCCACTATGATGAATGACAATATTCTTGAAACCATCCGAATGATTGAGGAGCAGAAGCTCGACATTCGCACCGTCACCATGGGCATTTCCCTGCTCGACTGCGCCGACTCCGACGGCGAAGTAGCCCGCCGCAAGATTTACGACAAGATCACCAGCCGCGCGGCAAACCTCGTCAGCGTTTGCGAAGGTATCGAAGCCGAACTCGGCATCCCGATCATCAACAAGCGCATCGCCGTTACCCCCATCGCGCTGGTGGCAGGTGCCTCCGGCGACGAAGACTACGTAGAATTCGCCCGTACCCTCGACGCAGCTGCCAAGGCAGTCGGCGTGAACTTTGTCGGCGGCTTCAGCGCCCTCGTCGACAAGGGCATGACCCCCGCCGACGAAAAGCTGATTCGCTCCATCCCGCGAGCGCTCGCAGAGACCGACGTGGTCTGCTCCTCCGTAGACATTGGATCTTCCCGCGCCGGCATTAACATGAGTGCCGTCAAGCTCATGGGTGAAACCATCCGCGTCACCGCAGACCTGACCGCGGACGCACACGGCTTCGGCTGCGCCAAGCTCGTCGTCTTCGCGAACGCCGTCAGCGACAACCCCTTCATGGCGGGCGCATTCCACGGCGTGCAGGAGGCAGACACCACCATCTCCGTAGGTGTCTCTGGACCCGGCGTGGTACACCGCGCCCTGCTGAAGGTCCGCGGCGAATCCTTTGACACCTGCGCCGAAGAAATCAAGAAGGCAGCCTTCAAGATTACCCGCGTCGGTCAGCTGGTCGGTACCCTCGCCGCTGAACGCCTTGGCGTGCAGTTCAACATTATCGACCTCTCTCTGGCACCCACCGCAGAGATTGGCGACTCGGTCGCACACATCCTCGAAGAGATGGGTCTGGAAACCGTCGGTACCCACGGCACTGTTGCGGCCCTCGCGTTGCTCAACGACGCGGTGAAGAAGGGCGGCCTCATGGCGTGCTCGAACGTCGGTGGCCTCTCCGGGTCCTTCATCCCGATCTCTGAGGACATCGGCATGATTGAATCCGCAGCCGCCGGACACATCAGCCTCGACAAGCTTGAAGCGATGACCGCCATCTGCTCGGTGGGTCTGGACATGGTCGCGGTTCCCGGCGAGACCCCCGCCGCCACCCTCGCAGCAATGATTGCCGACGAAGCAGCAATCGGCGTGATGAACCACAAGACCACCGCGGTCCGCGTCATCCCGGCGGTTGGTCTGAGCGTAGGCGACATGGTTGAGTTCGGCGGCCTGCTCGGTCGAGCACCCGTCATGCCCACCCACACCCCCAGCGCGGAGGCGTTCATCGCCCGCTGCGGTCGTATTCCGTCGCCGGTTCACGGTTTCCGCAACTAAGTTTGATTCCGTAACTAAGCTCGCTTCTGTAACTAAGCCCTAGGTGCGCTGAGAACCAATAGAAAAAGGGAGAGGCACCGAAGATTATCTCTTCAGCGCCTCCCCCTTCGTTGTATGAGCTACTAAGAAACTACTGATACACGAAACGGCTCATTAACGCCTCAAGCGCCAAACGCGCATTCGCGTTCGTCCGCAGACGACGCAGAGTCAGCTCGACCGCCTGCACATCCTCCAGCAGCTGCTGGGCGGAACGGCGGGTGCAGAACGCCTCCAGAGGCTCACGCAAATGCTCATTGACCAGCGGAGCCTGCGCCGACAGAGCCACCGTCAACGCATCACGCAGAACCGTCTGAACCTGCGCCACGGAACGCAACAGCGTATCGGAGGAAACGCGCTTAGCGCGGCGCTTCTGCTGCTCCTCCAGACGGCGAACCTGCGCTCGCAAGGACGGAGAAACACGCTCACCCTCGCGAATACCCAGCAGAGCCAGAAGCTCCTGGCGTTCCTGCTCATCCTTGAGAGCAGAGACAGCCTGTGCGTCCTGGTCGGCAAGGTCGGTGAGCTTCTCTGCTGCGTTGAAAGCCGAAGAAATAGAACGAACATTCAGAATCAGGGAGGTAATCAATTCCCGACGAGCCATCGCCTGCTCATCGGTCGCCAAACGGTACCCCTCCTGCGCATCACCCAGAGCCAGACGCGCCGCACGCTGCACCAAAGGATCCACCACACCGTGCGCCAACAAATACTCGTGCACCTGCGCATCGGTAGGAACCGGCAACTGCACCGGACGGCACCGCGAACGAATCGTCACCAGCACATCGGTGGGGGAGGGCGCCGTCAACAACCAAATCGTATGCGGCGGCGGCTCCTCAATCGCCTTCAACAACACATTGGAGGTACGCTCCGGCATGCGCTCGGTGTCCTCCACCAGAATCACGCGCCAGCGACCCACGGTCGGGCGGTCCTGAGCCTTCATGACCAGCTCGCGCGCCTCATCAATGCTGATGTACGTCGCCTCGGTACTAAAGTGCGTAAAATCTGCGTGCGAACCGTTCATGACGGTCACGCAGCCCTTGCACTGGCCGCATCCGCGGTTCTGCGGGTCGGGCTGCTCGCACAGTAGTGCGGCAGCGAAAATTTTTGCCGCCTCACGGTGAGGTGCACCGGTCGCGCCCGTGAAAAGCCAAGCATGCGTGGGGCGGTCGGCGGCGGCATCCGTGCGTAGCTGCTGGAGCTTATCGGCGGGAATCAGCAGGGTATCCCAGAGGCTCATGAGTCCTCCTGACCGGTGCGGACCAGCTCGCGAGCGGCAAGCAGAGGCTCAATCACCTCGAGTACGCGCGCGTGCACCTGCTCAATCGTGCCCACACCATCAATGATGCGGTGCGAACCGTTAGCGTCCTCGCGGGCGATTTGCTCGAACGCATCGTGAATGCGGGCCTTGAACGCGGCGCCTTCAGCCTCAATACGGTCGACGGTGCCGCGCTGATCCATGCGCTCCTGCTCGGCGCTCAACGGCACACTCAGCAGTAGGGTCGCGTCGGGCACCAGATTGGCGGTAGCCCAGCGGCTCAAATCGACGATGGTTTCAACACCCAGGTCACGGCCTACGCCCTGGTACGCGGCAGAAGAATCAATATAGCGGTCGCTCAGCACGATGGCGCCCTCTGCGAGCGCGGGACGAATCAACTGGGAGGCGTGCGCTGCGCGGGATGCCGCGAAAATCAGCGCCTCGGTGCGGTCGTCAATGGTACCCTGACCCGCTTCAAGGACGAGGGCACGCAGCTTTTCGCCAATCTCGGTGCCGCCGGGTTCGCGGGTGGTGATGACACGGTATCCGCGGGCGCTGAGTGCTTCATTCAGCAGGGCGAGCTGGGTGGTTTTGCCGGCACCGTCGCCTCCTTCGACCACGATAAAAAGCCCGCGGCGACCGGTCGGGTCGGCGGGAAGATTCTGCGCATCGGGGGTGTAGCTGAGAGTATCCATCACCTTTAAGGGTACCGGGTCTCTTAGCTGCACAGGTGCGGTTTTGGTGATACCTCCGCGTGGGATTGAGTGCGTATCAAGGTAAAAAACATGTAAATCCTGCGCGCCATCATCTGCGCGGGCGTGCGTTCTGGGCGCGGGTGTGCCAGGCTTAAAGACATGAGTGCAGATAACCACGACATGAATTACTCCGCAGAGACCTTCGTCGTCTCTGGCGGCCGCCCGGCACACGAGCATGACGCGCCGGTGAACCCTCCAATCGTTCTTTCTTCCACCTACCGTGGTGTGGACGCCGTCAATATTGAGCAGGACCGCGTGTACGCCCGCTTCTCGAACCCCACTTGGGAGGGCATGGAAGAGGTTGTGGCGAAGCTGGAGAACGCTACCCAGCCGGGTCTGCTGTTCCCCTCCGGTATGGCTGCTGTCGCTGCTGTCATCGACCTGGTGCCGGTTGGCTCCATTGTTCTGATTCCGAAGCACGCATACATGGCGTCGGTGACCCTGTGCAAGGATTTGGAGCGCCGCGGCATCATTGAGCTCGTTCGCGTGGACATTGAAGACACCGAGAGCGTTATCGCCGCTATGGAGGATGCCACATCCCGCACCGGCGTGACCCCGGAGAACGTGAACTACTCGGCACCGAAGGTCCTGGCGTGGCTGGAAAGCCCCACGAACCCGATGCTTGAGGTCGCTGACCTGCCTGCCCTGCTTTCTGCTGCTCGCCGCCTGGGCATTGTGACCGCGGTGGATAATACCTTCGCAACCCCGATTCTGCAGCGTCCCCTGGATTTGGGTGCTGACGTTGTGGTTCACTCCGCTACGAAGTTCCTCGCGGGCCACTCGGATGTTCTGCTGGGTATGACCTTGACCTCGAATGAGGAGCTGTACAAGGCGATGCTGCACCACCGCATCACCAACGGCGCAATCCCCGGTCCGGTGGAGGCGTGGCTTGGTTTGCGCGGTCTGCGCACCCTGGCGCTGCGCGTGGAGCGTGCTGTAGAGAACGCGCAGGTTCTCGCGGAGCGTCTGAGCGAGCACCCCTTCGTGACTGAGGTGCGTTACCCGGGTCTGGAGAGCGACCGCGGTCATGAGGTTGCGAAGAAGCAGATGGACGGTTTCGGTGCGATTTTGTGCGTCACCCTGGATACCGATGCGGCTGGTGCCCGTAACGTCGTGGAGGCGTTGAAGCTGTGGACCCCGGCAACCTCTCTGGGCGGCGTGGAGTCTCTCGTGGAGCGTCGTCGTCGCCACGGTAACGAGCCGGATTCGATTCCGGAGTCTCTGCTGCGCCTGTCGGTGGGTATTGAGAACGTGGATGACCTTTACAATGACTTGGTTGAGGCCTTTAAGGTTGTCCGCTAGGCACTTTGCTAGGGTTGTCTAGAGAAGCTGCTGATTCTAAGGAATACTATGTCTCCTATTCTGTTGGTCATCTATGTGACCACTCTTATCGATGTGCTACTGGCTGTTGCCGGCGCTGTGGTTGGTGTGCTGGCTTTTGTGCGTGCGTGGATGTCTCCGGCGAACGCGTACGATTTTGCCGGTAAGCGCCCGAAGAACACGTGGCTGGCTTTGACCGGTGGTTCTGCTGCGGTGTCGCTGTTTAGCGTTTTTGCTGCGGTGACTGGCGGCGGTAATACTGTACTGATTCTTCAGCTGATTGCTGCTGTGATTAGCTGTGTGTTCTTGGCTGGTGTGTGGCCTTCGGTGGGTCGCCGCCGTTTCTAGCGTTAGCTTGTGCGCTCGCTTTGTGCGATAGATGGTGAAGCCTCGTGCGCTGTCTGACGGGTTTGTCCCGGTCGGATGGTGTGCGGGGCTTTTCCCTATTTCTGGCGGGGTTTTTGAGCCTTTCGTTCTGGTAGAAAAGACCCTTATAAATTTTTGGGAGAATGCATATTTTCTAGGCTCTAAGGCATGACAAACCGGCGGGTAAATGAAAAAATAGAGGTATGACTTACAAACTAGTACTCCTGCGCCACGGCCAGTCCGAGTGGAACGAGAAGAACCTGTTCACCGGCTGGGTGGACGTTAACCTGACCGATAAGGGCCGCGCTGAGGCTAAGCGCGGCGGCGAGCTGCTGGCAGAGCGCAACATCCTCCCCGATGTTGTTCACACCTCCCTGCAGCGTCGCGCAATCAACACCGCAAACCTTGCACTGGATGCAGCAGACCGTCTGTGGATTCCTGTCAAGCGCACCTGGCGCCTGAACGAGCGTCACTACGGCGCTCTGCAGGGTAAGAACAAGTCCGAGATTCGCGAGGAATACGGCGACGAGAAGTTCATGACTTGGCGTCGTTCCTACGACGTTCCGCCGCCCCCGCTGGATGACAACGACCCCTACTCGCAGGCACACGACCCCCGCTACGCGGATGTCGAGAACGCTCCTCGCACCGAGTGCCTGAAGGACGTTCTGGGCCGTATGCTTCCCTACTGGGAGTCGGACATCAAGCCCGACCTCGCAGCAGGCAAGACCGTTCTGGTTGCTGCACACGGTAACTCCCTGCGTTCGCTGGTCAAGCACCTCGAGGGCATTTCCGACGAGGACATTGCTGGCCTGAACATCCCCACCGGTATTCCGCTGTACTACGAACTGGATGAGAACTTCCAGCCCGTCAAGCCCGGCGAGTACCTGGACCCCGAGGCTGCTAAGGACGCTATTGCTGCCGTAGCAAACCAGGGTAAGTAATACCTCCGGCAGGGTTTCACCCCTGTCATTGTGATGAGCCGTTCACCGGTAAGGTGGGCGGCTCATTGCGTTGTCTGCAAGGTTTCTGTACGGGGAGCGTGCCTGAGAAGAAGAGCATTCGCCTGAGTGCTGGGTATCGGCCACATTTATACTTATGGGGTACCCGAATGGAAGGGAAGTACATGGATGCCGGTCTGATCGCCTTTATTGCGGGCATGATAGGTCTGCTGGTGGGCGTCCTGAGCATGAATGCGGTGGCGCGTAGTGAGCGGGAGCAGGAGCGTAGTTTGGTGTCGGCGCCGGCGCTGCGTGATGGTGCCGCTCAGGTACTTGCTGTGATTGGTCGCGCCTACCTGGTGATTGATGAGGTGGGCGGCGTGGTTCAGGCTTCTCCGGGTGCGTACGCGATGGGTCTGGTGCGTGGTCATACGGTGGCGTCTGATGAGTTGGCGGATATGATTCGCACGGTGCGTCATCGCGGTATTTTTGCGGAGCGTACTTTTGAGATTGACCGCGGTGAGGGTGAGGCGCTGGTCTTGGATGTGCGTGTTGCTTCGCTGGGGGACGAGTACATTTTGGTGCTCGCGGATGACCGCACTGAGATTTCTCGTGTGCAGCGTATGCGTAATGATTTTGTGGCGAATGTGTCGCATGAGTTGAAGACTCCGGTGGGTGCGGTGAGTCTGTTGGCTGAGGCTATTGAGCAGGCGAGTGATGACCCGGAGGCGATTGAGTATTTTGTGGGGCGTCTTCATAAGGAGACGCGCCGCCTGTCTGCGCTGGTGCGTGACATTATTGAGCTTTCGCGTCTGCAGTCGACCGATGTGATTGCGCGTGGTGGTCCGGTGTCGGTGCCTTCTTTGGTTACTGATGCGGTGGACCGTTCGCATATTGTGGCGGAGGAGAAGGACATTCAGATTTCTACCCGCATCGAGGAGGTGCCCGAGGTGTACGGTGACGCCGAGCTGCTCGGTATTGCTGTGCAGAACCTGGTGGAGAACGCGGTGCGTTATTCGCCGGAGCATACGAAGGTGGATATTTGGGTGCACCGTGTGGCTGATCAGCTGCTGGTTGAGGTTGCTGATCAGGGCGTGGGTATTCCGGAGGACGAGCAGAAGCGTATTTTTGAGCGTTTTTACCGGGTTGATCCGGCTCGTTCGCGTCAGACGGGCGGCACTGGTTTGGGCTTGAGCATTGTGAAGCATGTGATGACTCAGCACGGTGGTAGCGTGACGGTTCGGTCGATGCCGCAGGAAGGTTCGACGTTTACGTTGGCGTTGCCGCTGAATGAGCCTCCGGCCGCAGTGTAGTGTTAGCGGTATAGGTTTTATGGAATCGAAGGAAGTTATTGATGTCTAAAATTCTGATTGTTGAGGACGAAGAGGCCCTCTCGGATCCCCTTGCGTTTTTGCTGGGTCGTGAGGGTTTCCAGACGATTGTTGTGGACAACGGTCTGGACGCTCTGCCGGTGTTTGACCGCGAGGGCGCGGATTTGGTGCTTCTGGATGTGATGCTTCCGGGCATGTCCGGTATGGAGGTGTGCCGTAAGCTGCGTGAGGTGTCTTCGGTCCCGATTATCATGTTGACCGCTAAGGACTCTGAGCTGGATAAGGTGCTGGGTCTGGAGCTGGGCGCTGATGACTATGTGACGAAGCCGTATTCTGCGCGTGAGCTGATTGCTCGTATCCGCGCGGTGTTGCGTCGTCGTTCGGCGGAGACTGATTCTGCTACTGAGTCGGTGCTGCAGGGCGGCCCGGTGCGTATGGATATTGACCGCCATGTGGTGACGGTTAATGGTGAAGAGATTTCTATGCCGCTGAAGGAGTTTGAGCTCCTGGAGATTCTGCTGCGCAATGTGGGTCGTGTGATGACTCGTGGCCAGCTGATTGAGCGTGTGTGGGGCGCCGACTATGTGGGTGATACGAAGACCCTGGATGTGCATATTAAGCGTCTGCGTTCGAAGATTGAGCCGGATTCTTCTGCCCCGCAGTATGTGGTGACGGTTCGCGGCTTGGGCTATAAGTTCGAGGCGTAGGCGGGCTTGAGACTGATGAGTTCTGCTTCTGCGGCGAATACTGCTGTGATTGTTTTGGCGGCTGGTTCGGGTACTCGCCTGGGTGAGCCGATCCCGAAGGCCGCTGTGCGTGTGCATGGTCGTACCCTGCTGGATTATGCGTTGGAGGGTGCGCTCGCTTCGGGTGTTGCTGAGCATGTGGTGGTGACTGTTCCTGCTGATTGTTCGGCGAGTTGCCCGGAGCTTTTGGAGGATGCCCGCCGTGCCGGTGCGTTGATTACTGCCGGTGGTGATACGCGTACTGCTTCGGTGGTTGCGGCGTTGGATGCTTTGAAGGATGCGCAGGTTCCGGTGGATTATGTGCTGATTCATGATTGCGCTCGTGCTTTTACTCCGCCGCAGGTGTATCACCGCGTGCTTGAGGGTTTGGGTTCTGCGAGCCCGCAGGGTGTTGTGCGTGCGGTGATTCCTGTGTTGCCGGTGGTGGATACGGTGAAGACTGTGGATTCTGCTGGTTTGGTGACGGGTACTCCTTCGCGTGCGCAGATGCGTGCGGTGCAGACTCCTCAGGGTTTTGAGGTGGCTGCCCTGTTGGCGGCACATGAGCGTAGCCGTTCCCTGCCTGCTGAGGAGGCTGAGCTGTTGACTGATGATGCGATGGCGATGGAGGCGGCGGGTGAGCCGGTGTTGACGGTTGCCGGTGATGCGGATGCGTTTAAGGTGACGACTCCGATGGATTTGCGGGTTGCTCGCGCGCTGTTTGGTGATTCTGCTGCCTAAGCCTGCCTCCTAACGCCTCTTTTGCGGAGGCACTGCTGCTGAGAAGATTTTTGATCGATTGAAGGGTCCTGTGATGACTGTTATTCCTCGTGTTGGTACCGGTGTTGATGTCCACGCTTTTGGTGAGGAGGGCACTCCTCTGTATATTGCTGGTCTGCATTGGCCGGGTGAGCGTGGTTTGAGCGGCCATTCTGATGGTGATGTGGTGGCTCATGCTGCCGCTGATGCTCTTTTTGCTGCCTCCGGCACGGGGGATTTGGGCTCTAATTTTGGTGTGGACCGCCCGGATATGAAGGGCGCTTCTGGTGTTCGTATTCTTTCTGAGGCTGCGGCGATTGTGCGTGCTGCTGGTTTTGAGATTGGTAATGTGAGCGTTCAGCTGGTGGGTAACCGCCCGAAGTTCTCTCCGCGCCGTGATGAGGCGAACCGTGTGCTGAGCGAGGCGGCGGGTGCTCCGGTGACGGTGATTGCGACGACTACTGACGGTCTGGGTTTGACGGGCCGCGGCGAGGGTGTGGCTGCTATTGCGACGGCGCTGGTGTACCCGCGTTCGTAGGTGTTTGGTTGCTTCGAGCCATTCTGTAACCTATCGCTGATTTACCGCCCCGGCGTCTGAGCCGACCCCGTAGAATGAGAGTGTGACTATGCGTTTTTATGATTCAGCTTCCGCGACTATTCGCGAGTTTGAGCCCGTCGTGCCCGGTGAGGCGCGTATCTATTATTGTGGTGCTACGGTGCAGGGTGAACCGCATCTGGGCCATATCCGTTCGGCGTTGGTTTTTGACCAGTTGAGCCGTTGGATGCGTTACCGCGGTTTGAAGGTGACGACGGTCCGCAATGTCACTGATATTGATGACAAGATTTTGGCGAAGTCTGCTGATTCTATGGAGCCCGGTTTTGAGGGTGAATTCCCGAATGAGCTGTGGTGGGCGCTCGCGTACCGTTTTGAGAAGGTTTTTGCTCAGGCGTATGCGGCGCTGGGTATTGATCCGCCGACCTATGAGCCGCGTGCGACCGGTCATATTCCGGAGATGTTTGCTCTGATTCAGCGTCTGATTGATCGTGGCCACGCGTATCCTGCGCTGGATGATTCTGGTGACGTGTATTTTGATGTGCGTTCGTGGGATAAGTATGGTGCGCTGACGAATCAGAGCGTTGAGGATATGCAGGATTCTGCGGATGCTGATCCGCGCGGTAAGCGTGACCCTCGCGATTTTGCCCTGTGGAAGGGTTATAAGGAGGGTGAGCCGCTGACTGCTTCGTGGGAGTCTCCGTGGGGTCGCGGCCGTCCGGGCTGGCACCTGGAGTGCTCGGCGATGGCTGGTAAGTATTTGGGTTCGCGTTTCGATATTCACGGTGGCGGTTTGGATTTGCGTTTCCCGCACCATGAGAATGAGCTGGCGCAGTCGACTGCTGCTGGCGATGATTTCGCGAATTTCTGGATGCATAACGGCATGGTCACCTATGAGGGTGAGAAGATGTCGAAGTCTATCGGTAATACGATTTCGCCGGCGCAGATGCTGCAGATGGCTCGTCCGCTGGTGGTTCGCTATTACCTGGGTAGTGCGCATTACCGTTCGATTCTTGATTACCGTCCGTCGTCTCTGCAGGAGGCGGCAACCGCTATTGAGCGTGTTGAGGCGTTCCTTGCCGCTACTCAGGATGTGCTGAAGCCGGGTCGTGAGGTTCCGGAGGCTTTCGCTGAGGCTATGGATGATGACGTGAATATTCCGCGTGCTCTCGCGGTTCTGCATGAGCAGACTCGTGCGGGTAATGCGGCGCTTGCTGCTGGTGAGGATGCTTCGGAGGCGGCGAATGCTGTGATGGCTATGGCTGAGGTTCTGGGCTTGGCGCAGTTGATGAGCTTTAACGCTGAGGGCACTTCGGGTGCTGAGCATGAGGCTCTGGATGCGCTGATTCAGGCTGTGTTGGCGGAGCGTGCTGATGCTCGTGCTCAGAAGGATTGGGCGAAGGCTGATGCGATGCGTGATCTGTTGGCGTCTGCTGGTGTGCAGGTGAAGGATGGCGCGAATGGTTCGAGCTGGAGCGTTGGCTAGAGGGTGATGTGCCCCGCGTTTGTGCGTAAGGCTTAGGTCGTGCGGGTTTCTCTCGCGTAGACTCGTATTCATTACTTTGACGAAGGAAGAGAAGAATGGCTAAGGCAGGTTCGCGCCCGGGCGCTACCAGCAAGAAGAAGGGTGCTACTAAGGGCACTGGTGGTCACGGCCGTAAGGCGCTTGAGGGTAAGGGCCCTACTCCGAAGGCTGAGGACCGCGTTTATCACAAGGCGTATAAGATGAAGCGCGCGGCGGAGCGTCGTGCTGCTACCGGTACGAACCGTAAGTTCCAGACTCGTCTGGGCGGTAAGCGTGCTAGCGATGAGCTGGTGACTGGTCGTAATGCGGTGCTTGAGGCTCTGCGTACTGAGATTCCCTCGAAGCACTTGTACATCATGAGTCGTGTTGAGGTTGATGACCGCGTTCGCGAGATCATGACTATTGCGAATAAGCGCAATATTCCGATGCTGGAGATTCCGCGTAGCGAGCTGGATCGTTTGACTGATGGTTCTGTGCATCAGGGTGTTGCGATGCAGATTCCGCCGTACAAGTACCCGGATGCGACTGACCTGGTGCTGGATACTATGGAGCGTTGGCACTCGGGTAAGCTGTCGACTCCGCCGCTGTTTGTTGCTTTGGACGGTATTACTGATCCGCGTAACTTGGGTGCGATTATTCGTAGCGTGTCCGCGTTTAGCGGTGATGGCGTGATTATTCCTGAGCGTCGTTCGGCTGCTGTGACTGCTGGTGCGTGGAAGACTAGTGCTGGTGCGGCTGCTCGTATTCCTGTTGCGATGGCGACTAATCTGACTCGCGTGATTCAGCAGGCTAAGGAGCAGGGTATTTTCGTGATTGGTCTGGATGGCGGTGGCGATATTGAGTTGCCGGCTCTGGAGCTTGCGAATGAGCCGCTGTGCGTGGTGGTTGGTTCTGAGGGTAAGGGCCTGTCCCGCCTGGTGACTGAGAACTGCGATCAGATTGTGTCGATTCCGATTGATTCTGCGATGGAGTCTTTGAACGCAGCGATGGCTGTGGGCATCACTCTGTACGATGTTTCTCGTCGTCGCGCTTCCGCGAACTAGAGTTTTGAAGCTTGCGAGCTACGGGCTGTAGCTTGAACCCTATAGCTTGAATAAGGAGGGCGCCCCCGTGAGGGGGTGCCCTCCTTTTCTGTGCTCTTCTGCGCTCTCCCCCATATGTAGGGGCTCATATATAGGGAGGCTGCAGAGGGGGAGGTGCAGAACGGGGAAGTGCAGCGGTACAGAAATGCAGGTGATGCAAAGATTCCAGAGATGGGGGGAGGGGCGGAGTCCCTCTTCCCATCTTCTTGATGCTGAGAGGCTCTTCTGCCCTTCTATATGGGCTCTTTAGGGAGCTTCTGCAGGTTTTTTGGGGTCTTTTGAAGGTTTTTAAACTTTTTTCACAGAACTTTTGGGAGGCTTATCCTGCGTTGACTAGGCATTTTAGTACTCTGTTCAAGTCAGAATGAACCTAAACCCCCATATTTGTGTCCCACTTCACCCTATTTCGGGTTGCAGACCCATTTCGGCATCTGTATAGTTGTATGAGTCGCCGCGGCGAGGAGGAAAAAACGAAGAGTTTTCTT
>ERZ1674236.25-NODE-25-length-46407-cov-32.085584_pt1 | contig 46407 bp, 49 predicted proteins | sample MGYA00581210_ERZ1674236 | MGnify/ENA primary metagenome ERZ1674236 (study PRJEB41354, sample SAMEA4873328) | human saliva metagenome | biome: human-associated habitat [ENVO:00009003]; feature: mouth environment [ENVO:08000002]; material: saliva material...
TGGTGCTTCAGCACCTTAGAGAATCGTTCTCTTTGAGCTAAGGCGAGGCAACGCAGTACTGGTTTAAAGTTAAGCCACTATAACATCCGCAACACAAACACAAGAAAGAGACTCAAAATGAAAGAATTGATCAAACTCGCCGCCGCATCGCTGATCGGTATGTCCGGTCTGACTGCCGGCGCGACCCACATCGCCGACAATATGCGTACCGCGATTAAAAAATAAGCTCGGGCTGTTTTAAATCCCCAAGCTGTCGGAAGTCAAAGCAAAGGTCGTCTGAAAAGTTTCAGACGACCTTTTTTGATTGGGTCGGGTTTCGGGAAAGGGCGATTTCAAAACGGGTGCAGCCGTATCGGGAAAACGGTTTTCTTTTGGTCTGTCGGGGAAGCATGGTTTGCGGACTGTATGCCGCGCATCCGAAAGCTGCTCCTTCCCATTCTTTTGCTATCGGTTGGGAAACAAGACAAGCCTGCCCGTTATGTTGAAAAGGGGTCGTCTGAAACTTTTCAGACGACCCCTTGGCATTGAATCGGGTGTTCAGGCAAAGGTTAATCCACTATACAAAGCGTTATGCCAATTCCAGCTGTTTTTCCAAGCTTTCCACCAGATTGTCGTCCAGTCCCAAGGCTTGCGACAGGCGGCTGAGGAAGACGATTTCTTTGCGGGACAAGTTTGCGCAGACCAATCGTGCTGCCAGATAGGTTTCCGCTGCCAATGCCTGATCGTTGCCGACGGCGGCGGCGAGTTCTTCTACCGTTGCCGGATTGGCGTATTCGGCGGCAAGCCATGCGGCGGTTTCGGGGTCGTCGCCGCTTTCACGGGCGATGACTTGTTTTTCGGTTTCGTCAATCAGACCGTCCGAAGCCGCGGCGGCAATCATGGTGCGCAAAATCACGCGGCTGTGTGTTTCGGCGAGTAGTCCGGCAGGCTCGAACGCGCCTTGCGGCACGGCTTCCTGCTGCTTGTTTTTCTGCCAGTTTTGATAACCCTGATACGCCAGATAACCCAAAGCCGCCACGGAGCCGACTTTGACCAGCGATTTGGCGGTTTTTTTCTTCATCAGCATGGACGCCAGTCCGCCGACCAAAGCGCCGCCGCCAAAAGAATTGAGCGGGCTGTCGGAAACGGATTTGCCGCTTTTTTGAACGGTTCCCAAGATTTGATTGAGCAGGTTGTTGAAGTTCATGATGATCCCCTCATGGTGGTCGGTTTGGGTCTGAAATGGAGGCTCGGGGTCGTCTGAAATCGGGATGGGGCGTTTCAGACGACCTTTTTCACACAAGGCTCTTAACCGCGTACACGCTCGATTTTCGCGCCGACTTTGCCGAGTTTTTTCTCGATGTGTTCGTAGCCGCGGTCGAGGTGGTAGATGCGTTCGACGATGGTTTCGCCGCCGGCGACCAAGCCTGCCATGACGAGGCTGGCGGAGGCGCGCAGGTCGGTCGCCATCACGACGGCGCCGGAGAGTTTTTCCACGCCTTTGACGAAGGCGGTGTTGCCTTCGGTGGTGATGTTCGCACCCATGCGGTTGAGTTCGGGAACGTGCATGAAGCGGTTTTCAAAGATGGTTTCGACGACGCGGCTGTCGCCTTCGGCAACGGCGTTCATCGCCATAAACTGCGCCTGCATGTCGGTCGGGAAGCCGGGGTGGACGACGGTGCGGATGTCCACGGCTTTGGGACGCTGCTGCATGTCGATGGAAATCCAGTCGTCGCCCGCTTCGATGATGGCGCCCGCTTCGACGAGTTTGTCCAATACGGCTTCCATGGTTTTGGGAGCGGCGTTGCGCAGGACGACTTTGCCGCCGGTCATGGCGACGGCGCAGAGGAAGGTGCCGGCTTCGATGCGGTCGGGTACGACGCTGTGTTCGCAGCCGTGCAGCTCTTTTACGCCTTCGACAGTCATGGTTGATGTGCCGATGCCGCTGATTTTCGCGCCCATTTTGACGAGGCATTCCGCCAAATCGACGACTTCGGGTTCGATGGCGCAGTTTTCGAGGATGGTCGTGCCTTCGGCGAGGGTTGCCGCCATCAGCAGGTTTTCCGTACCGCCGACGGTAACGACGTCCATGACGACGCGCGTGCCTTTCAGACGGCCTTTGGCTTTGACGTAGCCGTGTTCGATGGTGATTTCCGCACCCATGGTTTCGAGGCCTTTGAGGTGCTGGTCGACGGGGCGCGAACCGATGGCGCAGCCGCCGGGCAGGCTGACTTGGGCTTCGCCGAAACGCGCTAGCGTCGGGCCGAGCACGAGGATGGAGGCGCGCATGGTTTTCACCAGTTCGTAGGGGGCGCAGGTGTTGTTGACGGTGCCGCCGTTGATTTCGAATTCGTGAATGTTGTCGGTCAAAACGCGCGCGCCCATGCCTTGCAGCAGTTTTTGGGTGGTTTTGACGTCGGCGAGCATGGGTACGTTTTTCAGGCGCAGGGTGCCGGAGGTCAAGAGTCCGGCGCACATCAGCGGCAGGGCGGCGTTTTTTGCGCCGGATACGGTAATTTCGCCGTTGAGCGGGCCGTTGGCGGTGATTTTGAGTTTGTCCACAGTGTTTCTTTCGTTGTTAAGACAAGTCCCGACGGCGCTGCCGGCAGGACGGGATTCGTTTAGGTTCGGAATTATAAGGGATTTTGACGGTTTTTGCGGGCGGGCGGGGAGAATTCTTCCGAAGGGTGTTTACGGGGTACGAATGGTCGGAAGGGTCGTCTGAAAAATGTCGGGCGCAGCTTCGCAATGTCTGTTGGGATATTGTCGAAGCTGCGCTTTCAGACGACCTTTTTGCTGCGCGGCGGAATGAAGCCGCCGTTCCGTCCAAGCCTTGTCCGGCAGGCTGTATCCGTCGGACAAGGATGGGCGGCGGGGTTATTCGGCACCGACGACGACAATGTGCAAATCTTCAGGTTTGACGCGGCGCTTCCAAGCGTCTTTGACTTGCGCCACGGTCAATTTGCCGATGGCTTTGGGGTAGGCTTCGAGATAGTCGTTGGGCAGGTTGTGATAACCGATGATGCTGAGGTATTTCACCAGTTTGGCGTTGGAATCGAAACGCAGGGGGAAGCTGCCGATGATGTTGGCTTTGGCTTGCGCCAGTTCTTCTTCGGTCGGGCCTTCTTCGATGAATTGTTTGATGACCGCCTGAGCCTGTACGAGCGAATCTTTGGTGTTTTTCTTCTGGGTGGAATAGGCGATGGTGAACATACCCGCTTCGGTTGCCGGTTCGAGGTTGCTGTATACGCCGTAGGTGTAGCCGTAACGGTCGCGCAAGACTTTCATCAGGCGGCTGTCGAAACCGCCGCCGCCGAGGATGTAGTTGCCGGCAACCAAGGCGTAATAGTCGGGGTCGTGGCGTTTGATCAACGGCATACCGAGCAAGACTTGCGCCTGTTCGCCGGCAAACGGGATGTCGCGGCGTTGTGCCGGATTGGGTTTGACGGGCGGGACGGTGTGGGCGGCTTTGCTGCGGTCGGGCAGGCCGTTCAACACGTTTTTCACAAGCTGGTCGGCTTGTTTGCGGTTGATGTCGCCGACGATGGCGACGATGGCGTTGTCTTTGCCGTAGCGGCTGCGGTGGAACGCGCGGATGTCGTCAAGGTTGACTTTGCGGATGCTCTCCGCGGTGACGTTGGCGCCGCGGCCGTATGGGTGGTCGGGATAGGCAAGTTTGGTCAGGGCGCGTCCGGCGGTAAAGTCGGGGGTGGTTTCCTGTTGCTGGAGGGTGGTCACCGCCTCTTTTTGACGGCGGTCGAACACGGCGGGGTCAAAACGGGGGTGCGTCAGGGATTGGTTGAGCAGTCCGGCGGCTTTTTTGAGCGTTTCGGGGCGGCTCAGGCTGCGCAAGACGGCGGCAGAGCTTTCCTGTCCGCTGCTGCTGTCGATTTGGGCGGCAATATCGTCGGCGGCGGCATTAAAGGCTTCTTCGTCCAGCTTTTCCGTGCCGTCGGTCAGCAGGGCGGCGGTGAATTCCGCCACTTCGCTTTTGCCTTCGGGGTTGAACACGCTGCCCGCGCCTTTGAAGTTGACCTGCATATCGACGATGGGGTTGTCGTGTTGCTCGACCAAAAGGACTTCTGTGCCGTTGCCGGTGGTCCAGCGTTGGATGTCCACGCCTGCCTGCGCGGCGGTGGAGAAGGCGAGGGCTAATATGAGGGGAAGGGATTTCATCGGATATTCCTTTGCGGTTTAACCCGGTTGCCGGGGCGGAAGGGCGGTTTGGTGCCGTATTCCGTCCCGTTCCGAGTCATGTGCCACTTCGGGCGGGGTCGGTTCGGAGGTCGTCTGAAAACGGGAAAAGCAGTTTCAGACGACCCCTTTGGTCGGTTTATTTAGGTTGAGGCTTGTTTGCCGCTTGAACAATCGGGTGGTACAGGATTTTCGGGTCGGGCATCACAACCACGGTCGCCAAGCGGTCGTCCGTCAGCAACTGCGCGGCGGCCTGCACATCTTCGACGCTGACGGCTTTCAGGCGGCGGCGGATTTCCGCTTCGTCGCTGTATTCGAAGCCGCGCGCCTCCAGCCGCCCGATGATGGAGGCCTGTGCTTCCATAGAGTCGCGCTCGTAGATTTCGGACGCTTCCGACTGCGCTTTGATGCGGTTCAGCTCTTCGGCGCTGACCCCGTTTTCGGCGATGTCTTTCAATTCGCGGCGCAATTCGGCGATGACGACATCAACTTCGACGTTGTCCGCCGGCATGGCGAAGATGCTGAACAACGGCATTTCACGGCTGATCAGGTCGTAACTTGCGCCCGTACTCAAAGCCATCTGTTTGCCGCGTATCAGGTTTTTATCCAAGCGGCTGGACGAGTTGCCCGACAAGATTTCCGACAGGACATCCAGCGCATAGGGCAGTCTGTCGTCCAGACTTTCCAATCCGGGGACGCGGTAGTTCAAGCTGACCAAGGGTTGGCGCGTGACCACCGAGGTCGTCTGAAAATTCACAGGTTCGCGTTTGAACGGTTCGTTGGCAAGCATATTGCGGTCGGGCTGCTGCTTGGCGGGAATGTTGCCGAACAGTTCCGCTGCGGTTTTGAGCGTCTTCTTTGCATCGACATCGCCGACAATCACCAAAACGGCGTTGTTCGGCGCGTAATATTGCCGATACCAGTCGCGCAAATCGTCGGCTTTGAGCGTGTGCAAATCATCCATATAACCGATGACCGCGGCTTTCATCGAAGGCAGCGTAAAGCTGTTCAGATACACCTGTTCCCACAGCTTGCCGTCCGCCGTGTCTTCCGTGCGTTGGCGGCGTTCTTCGCGGATGACGTTCATTTCATTTTGAAATTCTTCATCGCTGAAATTGAGGTTGTGCATCCGGTCGGCTTCGAGCTTCAACACTTCGGGCAGGTTTGCCGCTGCGATGTTTTCGTAATAAACCGTCTCGCTGCGGTTGGTGTAGGCATTGTTCTCTCCGCCCAAAGCGGCGACGCGGCGGTTGAATTCTCCCGAAGGTACGGCCTGCGTGCCTTTAAACATCATGTGTTCCAAGGCATGGCTCAAACCGCTTTTGCCCTGTTTTTCATCCACGCTGCCGACTTTATACCAAAGCTGCGACACGGCGACCGGCGCGCGGCGGTCTTCTTTCACAATGATCTTCAACCCGTTGGGCAGCGTTTGCGATACGGTCTGCGCCAGCGTGAGTACGGGCGCGGACAAAGCAAATATCAGGGCAAGATGGCGTAAGCTGTTCAATCTGGATTCCTCTCAGTCGGTCTGGCGCAGAGCAGTCTCTGCTTGAGTGCAAAATATTACCGAGAACGGGACGAAACGGCTGTCCGCCCGTTTCAGTCTGCGCTGAAGCAAAATCAATAAAAACGGTGATGAGGCCGCCGTTTTCGAGTGATTCCGCTTCAGCCCAAATATGCCGAAGAGACTTCAAATCAAGACAAGGCGCGGCAACGCCGTATCGCTTTGAAGTCAATCCTTTTATAGAACGTTGCAATGATAAACAGTTCCCATATGCGTAAACAAAAAGGTCGTCTGAAAATCAAAGATTGGGTTTTCAGACGACCCCTGCGTCACAAGATGGGTGTCACATTCAACCGGATTGTCCGTCCCCCTCCAATACCAATTCCATTACCGACACCGTCTCGCCGTTGTGCCGACAGGTCGCGATTTCACGCCAGCCGTATTTCTCGTAAACCGACTGCACGTCCGGCGTATAAAGGTAAAGCTTGGGCAGGCGCATTTGGCGGGCGGCGGCGAGGCAGTGTCCAATCAACAGAGCGCCCACGCCCGTCCCCCTGTGTTCGGGCAAAACGAACACATCGCCCAGCCAATATTCGTATTGGGGAAACTCCTCCATATCGTGCCGTTTGAGCGCGGCCGAACCCAGCAGCGCGCCGTCCTTTCCGACGGCGGCAAACGCCAGCGGCAGGTTTTCACCGTTCAGGCATTCCGCGTAATAGGCGCGGATTTTCTCCATAGACGACCACGGCGCAAAGTCATGCCATTGCAGATAAAGCGCACGGGCGAGCGGTTCGACGTGTTCGGGGCGTAAAGGCGTGATGTTCATGAAGGGCATGATACGCCCGCGCCTTCCGCCTGAAAATGCCCCCCTTTTTGCCGATACGTTTTCAGACGACCCCCGCTTAAATCAAAATGCGGTTTCCCTGTGCAGCCTCAAACCTTTGCCATATGCCGTTTGACAAGCGTTTCAGATTCGGCTAAAAACCGAAAAATGTTTGGCATCGTAAACTCCTGTAAATCCTAGATGAAAGCATCGGATACGGGCGTTTCCCGCCAAACCCGCAGGGTGCGGCAGGCAATCCTTACGTCCGCACCCGCTCTAAGAAAAATATTGAAAATGCCGGCGGGGCAGGCAGGTTTCCGCCGGGGCGGTCCGTCTGCCCAACCTCTGCCAACAGGAGAACTTTAATATGTCTGACAACCATTCCGCCCGCAAGGAAAAAACCTTCTTCGGGCATCCCATCCAGCTCTCTACCCTGTTCCATATCGAATTGTGGGAACGTTTCTCGTTTTACGGGATGCAGGGTATCTTAATGATCTATCTCTATTACGCTGCCAATAAAGGCGGTTTGGGCATAAACGAGTCGCTCGCCGGCGGCATCGTCGGCGCATACGGCGGCAGCGTTTATTTGTCCACCATACTCGGCGCATGGCTTGCCGACCGGATTTGGGGCGCGGAGAGAACGCTGTTTATTTCCGGCATCGTGGTCATGCTCGGACACATCGTTTTGGCAATCGCACCGGGTCTGTACGGACTGCTATGCGGCTTGGTACTCATCGCACTGGGCAGCGGTGGTGTGAAATCGTCGGCAAGCTCGATGGTCGGCTCGCTTTATGAGGCGGATCACATGAAGCCGCTGCGAGATGCCGGTTTTTCCATTTTCTATATATCCATCAACATCGGCGGCTTTTTAGGCCCGCTCCTGACCGGCTTACTGCAAACGAAGATGGGTTTCCACTACGGCTTCGGCGCGGCGGCAGTCGGTATGGCTTTCGGGCTGTGGCGCTACTCTGCGGGACGCAAACTGCTGCCGCACACGCCTGCGCCCAATCCGCTGCGTCCTGAAAAAGTGCAGACCGCGGTGGCAGTCGCCGTGTTGATTGTCTTGATTGTCGGCAGCCTGATTGCCTCGGGTACGCTCAATTTGGACAACTTCTCCAAATTCCTGCTCGGCACGGTCATTCTAACCATTATCGCCTACTTCGCGCGCCTGCTTGGCAGCAGCCATGTGTCGTCTGAAAACAAACGCCAAATCATTGCCTATATTCCGCTGTTTTTGGCCATCTGCCTGTTTTGGGCAGTCTGGTACCAAGTCTATTCCGTAGCAACGGTATATTTTGACAAAACGGTTAACCGCACCCTATTCGGCTGGACTGTCCCCGTTGCATGGAAAGATTCCATCCAAAGCATGTGGGTCATCCTCTTCTCGGGCATGATGGCGGCGATTTGGACGAAAATGGGCAAATATCAGCCGAAAACCCCGTTTAAATTCGTGTTGGCGATGATTGTTGTCGGCGTATCCTATCTGATATTCGTACCGTATGTCTCATCAGAGACACCCATGCCGATTATTGTTTTCGCACTGTTCCTGTTCGTCCTCACCATAGGCGAACTGATGATCTCGCCGATTGCCCTTTCCATCGCCACCAAAATCGCCCCGCCCATGTTCAAAACGCAAATGGTCGCGCTCAATTTCTTGGGTTTTTCAGTGGGTTTCACTTTGGGCGGCGTGTTGTTCAAAGAGGGATTCAATGAGAAAGCACCGCTGGATTTCTACTGGATGATTTGCGGCATAGGCGTGATAACCGGTTTGGTATTGTTGCTGCTCGTACCTATTTTGAATAAAATGCTCAAAGGCGTAGATTAAATACTGATTCATTAAGAAGGTCGTCTGAAATGCCGTTTCAGACGACCTGTTTTTAAGGACTTTGAACCCATGAAACCCCACTCTTTCCTCCTGCTCCTCCTGCTTGCCGGAGCAGCCCATGCCAATGACAGCATGGGTACAGTCAGCACAAGCGGCATCAAATATCTGAAAAATCCGCATATCGATATGCAGAGCGAAGATTTGTACATCAGCGAACACCAGATTCGCGTGCATTACCGGTTTAAAAACACCTCCTCGCAAGACCTTACCGAAACCGTCCTTTTCCCTTTGCCGATTGTCCCTGCTTTCACCGATTACGACTTTGCCGACACCAAAGGCTTGGTTGACAGCTTCCGAATTTACGCCGACGGTAAACCTGTCCGCCCGCAAGCCCACGTCCGTGCTTATTTTGAACGGAGTAACGGCTCGCTGGTGGACGTGACCGCCGATTTGAAAAAATGCGGTTTGAGCGATCAGGAACTGATGCACCCTTGGACGCAAAAGCAAGACGGTGAAAAAATCGGCAGCAAAATCAGAGCCTGCCGCTCCGCCAAAGTCCAATCCATGCTGCCCAAGCAGCCGGATGAACTGCCCGATTGGTCGGCGCAGATTGTTTACAGCTGGAAGCAAACCTTCAAAGCCGGCAGCGTCACCGAAATCAAACACCAATACACCCCGCTGGTCGGCGGCAGCTTCCTGCCTTCGCTCAAAGCCAAAGACAGCAAAGCATTTATAGACACTTACTGCATGGATGAAAACTTCCTCAACAACTTTAAAAATGTGAAAGAAGATAAGGTCTATCACCATTTGGGCTATATCCTGACCACAGGTGCCAACTGGGCAAAACCCATCGGTAAATTCACCCTGACCATAGACCGCGAGCCTAATACCGTGATTTCGCTTTGTTGGGACAAATCCCTGCGCAAAGTAGGGCCGAACCGCTTCCAAGCAGTCAAAGAAAATTTCCTGCCGAAAAAAGACTTGGACATTATTTTCGTTTACGAAAAACCCTAAGCGGCATACATATAGTGGATTAACTAAATCAGGACAAGGCGAGGCAACGCCGTACCGGTTTAAAGTTAATCCACTATAAAAGGTCGTCTGAAACCTTGTTTTAGGGTTTCAGACGACCTTTTTATAATTTATGCCAAATTGTTTTTATTTTTCAATAAAAACATCATGTTAAAAATTATTGAAATCTGCTTCTAATTGAGCTGTGTCCATTTTGTGTCAAGCAGGCTGTTCAGTAGTCCTGCGTGCCGGTGGAGATGCTCGGGTGCGAGGTGGGCATATCTTTGCACCATGTCGAAGTCAGACCAGCCTCCCATTTCTTTCAGGGCATATAGGGAGACGCCGTTTTGTACCAGCCAGCTCGCCCATGTGTGGCGCAGGTCGTGCCAGCGGAAGTTTTCGATACCGGCATCCTGCAGGGCTTTTTTCCACGGCTTTTTTACGTCTTTGACCGGTTTGCAGCGGTTGTTTGTGAAGACGTATTCGGGATGCTTTCCCCGCTGTTTCAGCAAAACGGCAACGGCGGCATCGTTCAGGGCTACGCCTAGGGCGCGGCCTGATTTGGTTTCGTCGTGATGAAACCATGCGACTTTGCGTTTGAGGTCGATTTGCTGCCATTTGAGGCCGAATACGTTGGATTTTCTCAATCCGGTATTCAGGCTGAACACGACCATCGCGGCGATGTAGTCGGGTAATGCGGCTATCAGCCTTTCAGCCTCTTGCGGGGTCAGCCAGCGGATGCGTTTTTTTGCTTCCTGATAGCGCGGCAGTTTGGGCGCGCCGTCCAAATACTCCCAGTCTTTGGCGGCTTTGTTCAGTAGTGCCTGTACAAAGGCCAAATAGCGGTTTTTGGTGGCGTTGCTGCCTTCGAGTTTGGCGATTTCGGCCATGATGACCGTTTTGGTCATGTGGTGCAGATACAGTCCTCTGAATGCGGTCAGCCTGCGGATTTTGGTCTCGTCGTGTAGAAGGCTTTTTTTGCCTTGTTTTTCGTCAAGCCAGCGCAGGCAGGCTTCGTCCCACAGGACTTTGGGCTTGTCGCCCAAATGTTGCTGCCGCCACAAATCGTGCTTCAGTTTGTCATGGTACTCTTGGGCTTCGGTTTGGCATACCGTGCCAGTCGAGCGTCTAATGCGTTTGCCGCTTGGCGAGACGACATCCACATACCATGTGTTGTTTCTTTTATAGATTGGCATTTTTCTTCACTCCTGCTTTCGAGTGATGCCTGCACGGCATCATTCTCAAGGCTGTTGAGAAACACGTCAAGCGCGGCTTGGGTAATGCAGTAGCGGCGGCCGGGCTTGGATGCGTTCAGACGGCCGTCGCGGATATGCTCCCTGATGGTTTCGGGGTGGCATTTGCAATACGCGGCGGCCTCTTCTACGTTGTAGGTTTTCATGGCGCTGCTCCGGTTACGGTTTCGTACACCACGAATGCGGCGTTTTGCAGATATTCCGACAGTCGGGCTACGGCCAAATGGCGTTTGGCCTTGGGTTCGAGTATCAGGAATTCTTTGGCCGAGACGTAAAAAAACAGGCAGTAGTATCTGCCTGTCTGCGTCTCGATGGGGATGAGCCGGTAATGCGGGTAGCTGTTATCGGGTGCAATAAAAGAGGGGTTGACCCGAACTGGCCGCACTATCGGCTTGGCTTCTGTCAGCATTGCTGCGTCCTATCCTGTTTTGCTTACGGTAAAAACCAGCCACACCACCGATACGGCCAACACGGATACGGCTGCCAGCGTTGCCGCCAGCAGGATTTTCAGACGGCCTTCCAGCCGTGCGTTGGCTTTGTCGATGTCCTGCGCCACGCGGCGCGAGGTCGAGGCGTAAATTTTCGGCTCGATCTCTTCGATATGGCGGTCGGCCTGCCGCACGAAGTCGGCCAAAATCTGCTCGCGGTAGCGTTCCAACTGCGCGGCGGCGGCCGTGATTTTGCGTTCGTGCGCGGCCAGTTGCTTGAGAAACTCCAGCCGCTGCTCTGCCTGCTGCTCTGCAAATCCAGCAAAAGCCGTCTGAAACATCTGCCGCTGCATCAGCAATACCGCCATCACGGGGTCGTCGCGGGTCAGGCACGTGCCGGTCAGGCGGAATACTTCGGCGATCACGGCATCCGCGTCATCGGCAGGCGTGTCAGTTTTCATGTCCATCAGCCTGCTCCGGTTTATCGGCCTGCTCCGACTCATCAGCCTGCTGCTCGTTTCGCGCTTTTTCCGTGGCTAAAAACGGGATTTTGTCCAACTGCTCATACAAATCTTTCTGCACAGTTTTGATGCGCTGGCGCGGCATGATGCCCAATTCTTTCGATTCCACCGCTTGGGTCAGGCTCATGTTTTGGCTGGTAATGGCGCGGATGTCCGCACCGAAGGTGTCGGGATTACGTTGCGGCAGGGTTACGATGCCGATGATGTCGTCTTTGTGTGATTCATATACGGCAAATTCGGTAAACGTCTTACGTTTGTTTTCTACAATTTTTTCAATCTTGCCTTGGAACTCATTCAGCCACACTACCACCTTGGCAGAAACGCCGTTTAAGGTCTGGTTCAAACCGGTCATGCAGTCGTCCAAAGCCTGCCCGCCTGTTACCGGCACATGCACCACCAACCGCACGCCGTTTTCAGCCAGCAACTCAGGTACTTGGTTTTCGCTCAAATACGCCATCAGCGGTACAAACGTCGCCGCGCCGTTGTCCACAATGCCGATGCCTTTTTCATTAATCAGCTTTTCAATCAGGCCGTCAAAAAAACGCGAATCGATATTGTTGGTCTCGGTCAAAATCTCGACAACTGTAGGCTTAAATGCGTTGTATCTGGCAAAAGTCTGATTAACTGGATCGGTGTCAAAACAATACAGCTCCTCATTTGCAACCATCTTTGCCTTTGCAGCAAAATAATCCGCCAAAAAAGCGGCTGTCAGCGATTTGCCGACCCCGCCTTTGCCTTGGACAATAATATGAGCTTCTTTCATGGCATAAACCTTTCTGTTATCCATCGTTTTTACAAAAAGAAACCTGCTCGCAAACAGGCTTTCGTTTGTAAAAAAGCAGCTCTTACCAATTGGTAGAGCTGCATAAACTGCTAAACATTATGCCGATGTAGAGCAGGAGTGAAATTTAGTGAACATCAACCCAACGTCCGCCATTTCGTTCTTCGCCGACGTAGCGTACCTTGTTGCCTGCCGTCGTCCAGCCGTGGTCGAAATAAGCCTTGCAATAACCTGGCTTGTCGGGGCGGATATAGGTTTTCTTGACCGTTTGGCAGTTGTCTTCGACAACATATTTACGTCCCAAGCTGTATTTGGTCTTCTGTTCGCAAACCTTTTCCAGCTTCCTATAGCGCATCATGCGGTTCAACTCCTGCGCGTCGCAGCGACCCGCGCCCTCAGCAATCGCGTCTGTCAAACCCGCCATTTCAGCGTTTTCCGAACTTGTCGGGCACATTTTGAGAAAATTTCGCCGCGCCTTGAGCGTATCGCCCATCTTTTTATGCCTAATCGAAAAATAACGTTTAATCGACTGCGCACACTCGCTCGGACGGTCGCCTGAAGACAGGCACAAAACCGCCTCGCACGCTAAGCGAGTATCGCCCGTCAGTACATCGTCGGCAAAAGCCGCAGGAGCAGCCCCCAGCATGGCAGCCACCAGCAAACCCAAAGATTTATTCATACACATACCTTTTAAAAGACCCGTCGATGCGGGTATTGAAACCAAAGACGAAAAAAAGGATAATCTACGTACCCCTACGCGAGATTATCCATCTCCGAAAAAGCCGCTTTCGCAAGAAAGCGGTTTTTTCATTGCCATACGACCGTCCGAACTTGAAACTTTCTTCCTTCTTGGACAATGTTCACACATAAATCACCATTGCCCTTCATCAGCAGGTCAACCTGCTGTGCAGCGGCTCTCATGCTTTGATATGTCCCGATGACGATCTGTTTGACGGGCTTGCGGAGTTTTTTCATGTTGCTTCCTTTCGCTTTTAAATGAAGTGAAGGTCGTCTGAAACGTTTTCAGACGACCTTAGAATTTAATTGCAGGGCTTCCACCTGCTCCCCGACGTATTGCCGGTAGTCAGCCTTATCAGGGCTCCACTCAAAACGGTAGGGTGTGATAAATACCATACCGCCGATTTTTACCCTCCCGCTACTGATGGTTGTTCACGGGCAAAGTGCTTGTTCACACAACATCACACACGGACGGTATCGGAACCGCTCAGTCTACCTTTCTCTCGAGCCGCTGAGTTGCCCGCCGCACATAGTGTAGCTAGGCGGTAGAAAAGGTCGTCTGAAACTTTTAACGACCTGAAGAATAAAATCTGATTATCCCAAAGAGGATTTACTTATCTAATGATTCAATTTTTGCCCTAAATTTCAGCTCCTGATCACGGTTTTGACACTCAGTCATAATATCCTCGATGTTTTCGAGTGTAATGGTTTTCCCAACTGTGCATCTTTTCAAATTGGTCTTTTGAATATCCGTACCACTGATAGGTATATGCTCATATTGGTTTATTGCAGCAATAGAAAAAAATAAAACTAAATACAAGGCAAAACCGAAGCCTGAAATAAGATACGAGGGTAAGTCATCCGCATCTTCATTAAAAATCATTGAAAAAACAGCGATTATGCAAATCATAATCGCGAAAAATATCCAAGTCTTACCACTAGGAAGGCCATAATCATTAAATAACAAACTAAGTATTAGCGCCATCGTTCTCAACCTTCCCGAAAAAATTCCGCAAACCGAATCTCAAACTCTGCCGCAATCTCATCAATATCGTCAAAATCGCTATCTTTCCAAAGATCACTGCCCTTCAGATACCACTCAAACTTCCACCAATAATCATTTGCGATGCTCGATGCAATGAATGCGTCATCGTGATTCTCACGGTTCGCATCAAAAATTTCCTGTCCCGAGCGCACATAAACCGCCGATCGGTTTTCAAAATGCGCGCAGATTTCCGCCGCCTTGATTTGCAAAGCTTTGATTTCATCTTCTGTCATATTTGTCATAATCGCACCTTTGAACTATAATAAACCATCTGATTATTTCGGATATACCCAAACGGAAACCCACTTGTGCAAGAAGTGGGCTTGGATTTGGATACATGTTTAAAGACGGGTAGAGCCGTCAGAACATTTGGGCCTATGCCCTATCGGATTTATCCGATAAATACCCGCTCACGGCGGGGAAAAGAAAAACCAAAATGTATTTTGCAGCTTGTCCGCAGATTATCGCTGCTGCATCGGGAGTACGCCCCGATTAAAAAAATACGTCCACCCGCAGGCTGGCCGGACGCTCATGCGCTACCCGGATGCTGTCTCTGCGTTTGTCTTTTCGGCAGATGGATGCTGCCTGCAACCGTTTGTTCGATTTACCCAAAGGCCGTCTGAAAGCGATTTCAGACGGCCTTTTCTTCCTATATCCGCTTTTTTAAAAAGCAGTCCTGAAGGCCGGTTGCTACGTTTCCCAACTTTTAAAGAGCTTTTGCGTATTACGCAATCTATAAATTGCATTTTACCTATTTTTTTATTTGCGTCAAGTGCAAATTTAATTTTTGGACTGAAATTTTTATGGGAACTACCAAAAAAGAAAAAGCCCCGCATTTTGCGGGGCTTTCTGTATCGGTTTTGGGCTGATGAACAAAAAGCCCCGTTGCAGGGGGCTTTTTGAGAAACATCGCCCTAGAAAGGAGATGTTTCAACATGAAACGCACCTGCACTAAAGGTCGTTCATGGCTGAAACTGCGGACGGCAGTTAAGATTAACTTAGCTTTGTTCCTGTTTTTGGTCAACTGACGACTAAAATAAAACCTCGGTTTTCCCGCCTGCCTGTAAAGGCGGGCGGTTTTTCTTAGAAAATAATTCCAAGCTCAGGTTATAGTAATCATATTTATAGTCTGTTTCGTCTTAGTCTTCTGTGCTCAACCATGACTCCCAGAATTTTTAACTCGGAGCTTGTAGATGACAATATCTCAAAATCATCATTCAAAGGATGAAGCTCATATATAAAGCTACCATCATCAGAGATCCCTCGCTGTTTGTATTTTCTCAGAAGAACATCTCTATTCACAGTTGCAACTAAGACAATATCTCCAGCTTCGGGAGTTAGCTCCGGATCTATTATGACTAGTTCACCTTGTTTAAACTCAGGCATCATGCTGAAATCCATAATCTTAAATCCGAATGAATCCGTTGAAATATCAGCAGAGGAAATCAGCCAATCAGAAATATCCAACTCTCCTGTATGGCTCTTCAGCTTATCCCAATTAAATGCCTGTATGGCATCCAGCAAGGGAATACGAATAAATCCCAGCGGTAACGGTGGTTCGGATACTTGGGTTTCTTCCACCAATAAGTCAGCAGGTCTGCATCGTAATGCTTTTGCATATAACTCAATTTTGTCGAGCGGAATACCCTGTTTCCCATTTTCTACGCGCGATAAATTACCCGCATCTGAATTTACTTCAAGTGCGAGTTCCTCTTGAGTCATATTTAATTGCTTGCGACGTTGTCGAATAATTTTTCCAATCTCCATAAAATTTATTTTCAAGCGTTCCCCAAAAAACAACAACGCGGAAAACGCAAATGCTTTCTTGCAAAAAAGTTGCAAATAACGCAAAATTAAATCTTAATTACAAGTGGTAGCATGAAATGAATACACCTTTGAAAATCGCGCGAAAGCGAAAGAACCTAACACTTATGCAGGTTGCAGAGCTTATTAAATCAGACGCTGGCAACATCTCCCGAATCGAACGCGGTCAACAAACACCAAGTAAAGAGCTTGTTGAAAAACTCGTCGCACTCTTCAAAGACGAAGGGCTGACCGAACTACATATTCTCTTCCCAGAGCGTTATACCGATTAATAAGCGGTCATCTTTATGCTCATCACCGAAATCCGCCCCCTTCTCAGCCAAACCTTCGACATCGTGTATCACGAGTTCGATGCGCTTTGTCGCGGCAACCTGCCTGCGTCAAGGCTGCTTGCGTATTTGTTCGGTCTGACGGAGGTATTGGAGAACAATCCCAAATACGCCGTGCGCGAAGGCTGGATTTACAAGAGCGGCCGCAATCTTTGGGAAGATCTCGGCCTGACCCGTCGCGGCTATGAAAAGGCGCGGGATTATTTGGTGGACTTGGGCTTGGTGGCCTACAAGCGCGCGGGCGTGCACGGGATTATGAACTGGCGTTTGATGAAGCAGACGCTGTTGGCCAAGGTGTACGCGCTCAAAGGGAAGGACGCGCCGGATTTTGAATCGGGCTTGCAGCAGGACGCGCAGGGCTTTCATTTGCCCAAGTGGGTGCCGCTCAAGGAGTGGACGGCTTTTGTGGCCATGCGGTTGAAGATGGGCAAGCGTTTGCCGCCGCAATCGAAAAAGAAACTGCTCGAACAGCTTGAAACGCTGCGTAATCGCGGCATCGATGTACGGCAGGTTATGGAAAAGGCCGTTGCGGCAGGCTGGGCGGGCTTTTATGTGTCGGAGCGCAATCCGCCCGCCCAAGCTCCGGCGGCAAGTGCGGCCGACACGCGGCGGGAGCTGGAAAAGCAGATGGCCGAGCGAAACCAACCGCCGCCGCCGAAATCCGACCCTGACAGCGAAGGCAGACAAGCGTTGCTGGATAACCTGAAAAAACTCAAATAACCGACCATCAAACAGGCACGGCAGCTTTGCCGTGCCTTTTTTTGCCCTAAAACGGGGCAAAAACGGCTTTCAGACGGCCTTTGGGGCGAAATCCGACCCCAAGGCCGCTTTTTTGCGCCCGCGGGATGTAGTGGCGGCTGAAAGGCCGTCTGAAAAGCGGAAAAATATCCGATAGGGATAGAAATCCGCCCGAATCAGCGCGTAAATTTTGTCTTTTAAAATCATATCTTTGTACAAAACGTACAATGTACTTTGTGCAAAACGGGCAATGTACTTTGCACGGAATGTGCAGTTACTCTATATATAGATAACGACAGAGATTAAAGACATTGCGCGGCCGCGCAGATGTGTTTTGATGTGATTATTTTTTAAGCAGGGGAAGATAGGGTTTGACGGGGATATGGCCGCTTGGGGAGAAATAGGAGTTATGCACGGATTTTGTGGATGTGATGCCGAAGCCGAAAGCTATGATGTTTGGTTTCGTGCGAAAGTTGAAAAATCTATTACCGATCCCGCCCCGACAATGCCGCATAACGAGGCAATGGCCTTTGTAGATAAGGAGCTTAAGTGTAGGAAGGACGAGCGTTTGGCGGAATCCATTGCACAAGCAGAAAGAAGTTGAGTTACAGCCCTGTTGCAAATGGGCAGAAAGGCCGTCTGAACAGTTTCAGACGGCCTTTTTAATACAAGTTTTCGCTACTTACGTCTTCCGGCGGCCATTGGAATTTCTTTTTTTGGGGTTTTGGTGCAGGCGCGGTTTTTTCAACGTCTTTTTTGTTCGCTTCCTGTTTGACGGTGTGGGCAGGATTAGCTGGCTGGTTTTCTCTTACCGCCTGTTTGATGGCAGGGACGGGCTTTTCAGCTTCCTTTTTATCCGCTTCCTGTTTGTTCAAACGTGAGCGGATGAATCGGTTTAAAGCCTGTTGGCTGATGGCTAGATTCTTTTTTTCTTTCAAAAATTGCAGCATTACTTTCTCAGTAAATCCCATTTTCCGCATTTTCAAAAGTTCGTCCCGATACGGCTCTAAAACCGATCGGTTCACTCGTTTTGGCTCATGGCCATGCTCTTTGATGAAGTCATCCAAATCATCCATATCAGTTTCCTTTTGCATACAATATAGATACAACATGAATACAACGTTAACTCTATTCTACTACTTAATACAACATTTAAACAACAAAAAACAATGAGAACAACAACAATACAACAACACTAAAACAACTAAAAAACTCTACTCACTCGTATAAACAACATACAAACAATTTGAAAACAACTAAAGAACAGCATGAATACAACAATATCACAACGCTAAACAACAATCTCCCCCTCCGCGCGAACCTCACCCCTGCAAAAAACGCCCAATTTCTACCTAAATCCACTATTTTCAAACTACACGCAGGATAGGCACAGGGTGCCAAAAAACGCCCTAAGGCGTTTTAAAAAATTCCGCCCGAAGGCGGAAACGCCGCCAAGCGGCTGCCCTGAAAAACAAACATCGGGAGGCTTGCGCCGCCGCGTTGTTGCGTGATGTCTAAATTCCCAAGCCGCCAAAGTCCAGACCAAGACGAGCGTCTTTGCGCGGATTCCACCTTTTCCACACCGCTTTAGGCGGTTCGGACAAAGATGAAATCCGCTCAAAGCCGGTCTGGACTTTGGCGGCTTGGGAATTTTTAACGACATCACAACGCGGCGGCGCAAGCCTCCCGATGTTTGTTGTTACGTTAAGCATAGTTACTTAGGAAAGGATTCAGCAATGAAAACTGCCAAGCTCAAACGCGCCCGTACCATCGCGGCCGTCATCGCAGAGTTGGACGCGGAACGCTGCAACCGCGTTTACGCATCTTGCTACCCGTTTGCTACGGGAACGGAATGGATTGCCGACCATATCCGCAAAAACTACTTTGCCGAGCTGAAAGCCGAAGGCTGCAACAGCCAAGAAGTATTGCGCCGCGCAAAACGGCGCGTCGTGAGTGCCAACGGCGGCACGGCCGCACAATGGCACGCCGTATAGGCAGTTGACCCCAAAAGGCCGCCTGAACGGCGGCCGCCGATACCTGTTTAAACAGAGAGGATTAAAAAATGACACGACAAAAACCAATCAAAAACCCGTTTGCCAAACTTACCGCCGCTTTGGATGGCGCGTATATCGGATGGCTGCCGCCTGTTACCGCATTTGCGCCTACCGGCAATATAACAACCGTATATTTGAAACTGGTTATCGAAGATTCTTTTGTGTTCCTGCCCAAGCCCGTGCAAAAGCTGGTCAGCAAGTTCAAACACAACCGATGCTTGGGCGGGATGGAGGTTTACGCCGAAGTACCGGTAGCGGAATACCGGGCGGTATTGGATATTTTTTATAACAAATGAATGGAGACGGAAAATGACGAACCCGATTACCCAAACCATCACGATGACCGTTGTACCCAACTCAAAACGCCCGGCATTTCTGCCGGAAAAAACCAGCGCGGCCTATTTGGCGTTTGAGACGGCTTTATACGGCATTGCCGACAACTTGAGCCGCGACTACGACGGCGGTTATTGGGAATTCTGCGAATTGTCAAACGGCGGTTTTTACTGCTGTCGGGATACCGAAGATGATTTTGACTGCGTGAGTTCCAACGGTTTTGAATGCCGCATGTCTGCCGATGCCTTCGGCATTACCGCCACGCTGTTTGCCCTGAATTGTGCGATGGACGGGCAAAGCGGTGCGACGCTGGAAAAGCTGGTTGACGGTTATTACCGTCTTAGGGATTACGCGGCCGAACATGAAGAGGCCACACAGATTTTCAGGATGATTGACTAAAACGGTATTCAGACGGCCAAAAGGCCGTCTGAACGGAGGATTAAAAAATGACCAGATATACCCCCAAAGAATTTCAAGACCTTGTTCACGGCATCGCACACGGTTACGGCTGTATTGAAGTTGTATGTCATATCGGCGACAAGATCATTATCGAGGTGGGCGGAGAGAAATTTCCGTTGCGCGATAAGGTACTAGACCTTGACCGTGCAGGGGTTACGAAAATCGTCCGGTATCTAGTCAACCTACATTGCGCCGTTTTTACGCGCGATTATTTGGCTTGATTTGATGATTGACTAAAACGGCTTTCAGACGGCCTAAAGGTCGTCTGAATGGCAACAGGAGCAAAAAGATAATGGCAAATTACCGAATCAACGCTTACGACAAAAGCGGCCGCGCATATGGCGCGATGGTTTTTAGTGGCTACACCCGCAGAGAGGCGGAGCGACAATACCGGCGGCACAAGCTGCTAAAAAACAAACGGCTGAATTTATACATAGGGCAGATCGGCGCGATTTCCAATCTTGGCCGCTAAAACAGACCAAAGGCCGTCTGAACGGCGGCCGCAAACGGGAGATGAAGAAATGTTTGAATCTTACAATGACGTATCCCACAATTTTTACAACTGGTGCGAAATTTTAGAAGAATTGGGTGGCAACGGTAATTATGATGATGAAATTTGGGAGTTGGTACGCGCTCATAATCATTGTCCGCATTTGGGCAACGTCAGACAGGCGGTTATTTTGTGGAATTTGGAAAGTGAAATTTATGCGTTATACCCGTCGGCTAAAGTGGATTTTTATATCAATGCCATCGATAGCCATCTGTATATTAACGATAACATCATATCGGATATGAGGGATTTCAGACGAATCACAGCGCAATATGAAGCCGAAAATCTAGCGGCCTGATGATTTAGTTGTATAAATGATACAAAAAACGGGCGAAAACCAACCGCAAAACAATTAATTTAGGTAAATTAAAAGTTAATTTGCGTTTAATTTTCGCCCGTTTTCGGCTGTTCAGACGGCCTTTGGCATGGAAAAATGCCCGCCGCAGCCCCGTTACCGTCTCTCAGGGTTCGACCGAAACGGCCCCACGCCCCCAAGTGAAAAACAGACTTAGGCGGCTTTTCCGGCACCTGCGGCAGCCTGCAAAACCGCCATGCCTGTTTTTCACTTGCCCCCTACGGCGGGCATTTTTTATAGCAGATTGCTATTGTCTTGCAGCGGGGCTGTTGTCTGGCAGGCGGGCTGTTTGGCAGACGGGCGTGAAAAAACCACCTGTCCATCAAAGGCAAGATGGTTTGAAATACGCAATAGTTGTACAATAATGCGTACCTATTTAAGGAGTATCGTAATGGATGTTATGACTTACAGCGCGTTTCGTGCCGAGCTGGCGGGGACATTGGATAAAGTGGCCGACGACCATCGGCCTGTTTTGATTACCCGGCAAAACGGCAAACCTGCGGTTGTGATGAGTTTGGAGGATTTCCATTCCTATGAAGAAACGGCCTATTTGACGGCAAGCCCCCAAAACGCGCAACGATTGAATCAGGCTGTCGAACAAATCCGGCAGGGGCTGGCGGTTGAACGCGGCTTGGCAGAATCATGATCTTGGCGTGGGCAGACTATGCTTGGGAGGATTATCTATACTGGCAAACCCAAGACAAAAAGACTCTGAAACGCATCAATCTGCTGATTAAAGACATTATGCGCCATCCGTTTGAGGGCTTGGGCGAACCCGAACCGCTGCGGCATAACTGGCAGGGGTTTTGGTCGAGGCGGATTGATTTGGAGCATCGCTTGGTCTATCAGGTACGCGGCGATACATTGTTTGTCGCGCAATGCCGATACCATTATTAACCGTCGAACGCTTAAGGCCGTCTGAAACGGCGGGCATGCCGTTTCAGACGGCCTTTTCAAGCTTTAATTGTCCATATGCAAATTGTCCACCCTATTTGGCCGGTTTGTGGGGTGCGGACGTAAAAAAACAGCCTGCCGCCACACGGTATCTGTGTGGCGGCAGGCTGTTTGATGTCATGGGCGGTCAGGCCGCCTGTTGTTCGTCCAATGCTTCTTCGGGGCGGTAGTTTGCCCGTATCAGCGCGGCCATCGGCGGCGGCGATACGGAATTGCCGCACATTCTTACTTGGGCGGTTTTGGTCAGCGGCCGTCCGCTGCCGTCGCGGTCGTAAATGTAGCTGTCGGGAAAACCTTGGGCTTTGTACAGCTCTTTGGGTTCGAGCATCCGCAGCGTGATGTCGGTAATGTAGTAGGGTTCGCCGCCGATATGCAGCGTTACCGTTTTCAGACGGCCTTCCGTGTCAAGGCCGTCTGAAAAGCCTTCGCCGTAACGGATCAAAAAATCGGCTACGCGCAGGGCGCGTTCTTTTGCGCTGCCGAGTTCGCACACGGCCAACGAGGTTTTGCCGCCTCCGCCGTCGCTCATGACTGTGCCGACAGGTTCGGAAATGTCGCTGCCTGTGCTTGCGCCGAACTGCCGGATCAAGCAGGCGGAAATAAGCTGCTGCTGGCTGCCGCTGTTGGTAATGGTGGTCAGCGGTTCGGCCGCATCGCGCCCGAAGGTACTGTTGAATCCGTCGTTGGCCTGCATCAGGTAGGCGCAGGCAAGGGCGTGGCCGCCGTTGCCGGAGGCCGTTACCGTGCCGACGGGCTGTGTGATGTCGCGGCTGCCGATACCCCGCCGCCTGCTTGCGCCGCTGCCTTCGCCGTGCGCGGCATTGATTAATACGGCTGCGCGGGTGCCGGTAACAAAGGGCTGCGGGTTGTCCAGCACAAACTTTTTAATGCCTTTGGCGATGCGTTTCAGGGTGTTTTCGGCCAGCGGTTTGGGACGGTCGAACACGGATTTTCCGGCCAGCGTCCAATCGATGCACCCGGCCGCGCCGCGCCATTTCTTTTGGCCTTTGGCAGGCCGTCTGAAATGGGTGGGTTCCGGCCATACAATCGGCAGCCCGTCGCGCCGTGCCACCATGAACAGCCGCTCGCGGGTGGTGGGTGCGCCGTAGTCGGCCGCACACAAGATGCGCCATTCGACGGCATAGCCCAGTTTTTCCAATTCGTGCACGAACTTTTGCCAGCGCTCTCCCGTGCGTTTGGGATCGGGCACGAGATATTGCTGCCGCACGGGAACGCACTCTCCGGCGGCCGCGATTGTGCCGTCGGTTTTGATCACGCGGCCGGAGGCTTTGTCGCGCTTGGCCACCAGCCGCCCCCAACGGGTAATCTGCTTCACGTTTTCCAGCGTGATCACTTCCGGCCGCACCTGCGCCGCCCAGCGTTTGCCGACCCAGCTTAACGAACGGACGGCATTGCTGCGCGGCTGCCCGCCCGCCGCCTGACTGTGGTGCGTACAGTCGGGGCTGAGGTGCAGCAGCCCGACCAGGCGGCCGCCGCAGGCTTGAGCCGGATCGACATCAAACACGTCGGTCTGGAAATGGCGCGTTTGCGGATGGTTGGCGGTGTGCATGGATATGGCCTGCGCGTCGTGGTTGACGGCAATATCGACATACAGCCCGGTAGCCTGCTCGATGCCGCAGGATGCGCCGCCGCCACCGGCGAACAGATCGCAAATGAGCTTGCCGCGCAGGTCTAGGGTAAATTGCTTGGGCATCCGCATGGCCGGCTGTCTCCTTTCATTGCATTGCTTTGAGTCATGTTGTTTGTCTCTCTTACGGATTAATGCAATATTTCAATGCAGTAATGATTCTGTAGAGTTCGTGCCGCTCGTCTTCACTAAGGTTTTCAATCCCAAAATCGTGTGCCTTCAGGACAACCAGCTGCTCAATGTCGTTGAGCCGGACAGTACATTCCCGTTCGGGAGAAATCAGGTGGCCATAGTCGGCCTTGGCGGCTAATGCCGTCAGAAAATCTTTTGAATCAGTTATTTCGCCCGTGCCGCCAAGTGTGTCGGCGTGGCCGCACAGCGACAGCAGTTGGGCAAAGGCGGGATTGTGGCGGAAGTCTTCGCCGCCGATGCTGCCGACAGTCAGGATGTCTATCAGGCTTTCGATGTCGGAACGGATAACCGCCCCTACGGAAGAGGCTTTGTCCGACGGAGGCAGCTCCTTCAAAATCTGTCTGGTAAATGCGATGGTGTCGGACAAATGGGCGACGATGGCGTTGAGGTCGATTTCTGCGATGTTTTTCTCTTTTGTATTCATGGTTCTGCCTTTCTGAATCAGCGTGAAATGTCGGTTTGGGGTTTGTTTTCGTCCAAGCGCTGCTGCATCCGGCTGATGGCGCGGCGGTTGCCGTGCAGGCGGTCGTAGCTTTGTTGGGCTTGGGTGTCAAACGGCTGCGCGGCGGTTTCTTTGGCCAGTTTGCTGACAATGCGGGCTTCGGTTTTGTGTCCCATCTTGTACAGCTCTTTGGCGATTTTGCCGTATTGCTCCAAGATGATGCCGCGCGTCTGCATGGTTTCTTTTAAAAACGGATGCGTCGGCCTTTGGCTGCTTTTGAGGGCGGACATCAGCTCTTTGGCCTGCTGCCTTGCGGTGCGGCTGAGTGCGCCGCGTTGGCGCATGGCGCGTTGGATGCCGTCTTCGGGCTTTTGCACCCGGCCGCGGTGTTGCCGCTTGGTGGCGGCGCACAATACGCCTTCGTCGCGCAGCTTTTCGGCAAAGCGCACGCGCCACTCGAAGAGGTCGTTTTTGCGCGGGTTGAGCCTTTGGCCGAAGCCGTCGCGGATTAATACGCACAGATGCACATGCGGGTGCGCGGGTTCGCCGGGTTTTTCGCTTTCGTGGTGCAGGCCGAAGGCGTATTGGTGGTTGCCAAACTGCTCGGCGGCAAAGGTGCGGGCGGCGTTTAACACGGCTTGCGGCGGCGTGCCTGCGGGCATGGACAGCACGATATTGACGGCTTCTTTGTGTTTGCCCTCTTCGGGAATGCCGAGTTTCTGCCAGTCGTCCAACAGGCTTCGCACGGCTTTTTTGCCCTCCAGCCGCTCGCCGTCTGAAGTTTCCAAACTTACTTCGCCGTTGCGCGAGACGTAGTCCAAATGGTTGCGGATGCCGCGCATTCCGTTGGATTTGTTGCTGAGACGCTTGGGGATTTTGACCATCACTTCGGGATGTTTGAGCGCGGCGGCTTTCAGGTTGGTCAGGGCGCTGCCGCTTTTGAGCGGCGGCGGCGGGGCATGGCGGGCGGACTTGCCGCCTTTGCGGCCGTCTGATGTTTTACCGCCGCGCTTGGACGCTTTGCCTAGCACGAGGTCGTCTTTTTTGCCGTAAACGGCGCGGGTTTTGCCGAGAAACCAGTCGTCGGCATGGCGGTTAAGGCTCATGGGCTGCCTTTCTCGTCGTGTGGCCGCGCTTGCGGCGGCGGTGGGTTTGCAATACGGCGGCGACTTTGCTTGTGTGCGCGTCGATATAGGCTTTGAGCGCGGCAATGTCGTTGCCGGTAAGGGAGGCATTTTCGCCCGCATTCAGACGGCGTGCGATTTGGTTGAGGTTGCGGCCGATGGTCAGCAACTGGTAATTGCTCTGATACAGCGCGTCGGCCTCGTGGGCAGAAATCATGGGGTGTTGGTAGATGTGCGACTGGATGATGTCGCGCACTACGTCGTTGATGCTGCCGCGCCGCACGGCCGCCGCCGCTTCGAGATAGGCGCGGTCTTTGTCGGGCAGCCGCAGCGTGATGCGGCGGGCGCACTTGGGCGGCGGCAGCTTGAGCGGCTCGACGGTTTGAGGCTGTTGCAGCTCTGCCTGAAGCAGCTTTTTAGCCAACAGCGACAGGCTGGCTTTGCCGAAGCGTTGCCGCGCCAGCCCGCGCAGGGCGGCCTGCTCGTCGGTGTTCAGGCCGAATACCCGCACCGGCGGGCATTTGGCCGTATCGTTTGCATCTGTTCCGTCCATGTTTCACTCCTGCAAAAAAAGGCCGTCTGAAAGGTTCAGATGGCCTCAAACGGCAAAAAAAATCAGCGGTCGAACTTAAGCTCGTGCTGATTTGCGCTTCTTTCAGGCTGTGGCTGCCTGATTTGGTTTTCATAAAAATTGATGCGGGCAAGCATCTGCGTTTGCGGCGACAAACCTTTAATCAGGTTTTCCATCGAACGCTCCAGCATGGCCTGCCAACGTTGTTCCAACTCACTCATTGAGGCCGTCCGGGCACGGTATTGCGCTTTAGCCGCATCGAGGCGTTCGGCAGGGTCGGGGGCTTGGGGGCGGGTTTCAGACGGCCTTTCGGCCTGATGTGTTTTTTCCGTCCGTATCGGATGGTTCAGTAAGGTTAGTGTCAAGGCGCGGCCTGTTTCACTAAACCGGTAATCCCAACCGTTGCGGCTATTGGGTTCGGATACCAAAATACCTGCCTGTTCAAACTGTTTGATGTCTTGCATCATAAAGTAATGGCGGGCATCAATCGTCCGGCCTGCTTGGGCGTTTTGCTTGAGCATGTCGGACAGCGTGCTGGTCATCGTGCGATGCGCCAATGCCTGCCCGTATTGCGCGGCCACAGCCGTATCCATATTGCGGAAATCCAAGCCGCCCTCCATAAAATCTGCCTTTTGCCGCAGTACATAATCAACAGCCGTCTGCTGTAACTGTTGCGCTTTACTCATCATTTGCTCCTGCACGGGGCGCGGCGTACCGCCGGACAAAGAAAAAGCCGCTGCATCTTGTGCGGCGGCTTGGGTTGGAGAATCTGACGGCTTTACGCCTTGGGTAACTTTGGGGCGTTCTGCTCCGTGTTGCGGTCGCGTAGTTTCATGGGATTCCTGCGCAGTTCCTCTTTTGCCCACTCGTGAAAGCTCTCGAAGTCTTGCTTGAGCGATTCGATCTCGGATGGCGTCAAAAGTCGGGGATGATCGAATTGCGCCTGCCTCACCTCGAGTGAGTTGGTCGATGCTGTAGCCGAAGGTTTGTAGCCAGTAGTCATTAGGTGCGTCTCCGTGTTTTCTTTGGATTTCGTCAAGCTGTTTTTGTGTCGGTACAATATTTAGACCGGTAGCGCGTGCGCTCATCACAACTGCGCCAAGCACATGGCCGCCACGGTTTTCAATATAGCCCCGCAGTCCGGCAATAGTGCCACCCATCGTGGAATTGTCATCTACAATCAGGTAATCACGGCCGGACTGAACATTGCCGCCAAATATGGCAGGAAAGGCAAGCCGGTAACTGCTGTCGCGGCCGGTACGCCCTGCATAACTGACCTGATACAGACTGCGGTCGGTTTGCCAACCGGTATGTTCGGCCAATACTTCGGCCATCATGGCAGGAATACGGTTGCGGCCGGCTGATTCCTCTGCCCGGATACCCACGATAAGCGGTGTTTTATCTCCTACCATTTCTTTAACTGCATCAACAGTTTGTTTGGTAAGCAGGGATTGTACCAAAGCCAATGCAGCCTTGCCATTGCCCGCTTTGGCAGCACGGTAGCTTTCGGCGCTTTGCATTTCGGCCAACGTGCCGTTGCGTATCAGCGGCGGAAAATCCCGCCACGGCGCACGCTCGGAACGGGCAGAGGTTTGTTCCGCATCCTGCACGGCATTAAGGCCGTCTGAAACTTCAGACGGCCTTGTTGTTTTGTTCGGGTCGGTCATGGTGGTATCCCTGTCAAAAAGCAGCCAGCCCGAAGCGGGAAGCTTTGGGCTGGCGTGTGTTGGCGTTTACCGGCTGATTTCGGGTGCGTTGCCGCGTTCCTGCGCCCGCGTGTCGCGCTGCTGCTGCGGGCTTTGTGCCTGCGCGGGAATCTGCATGGGTTTGGGCAGGTTCAGCTTGCTGCCGCTCATTTTTTCAGCCGTATGCTCGTAGTAGTTTTTCAAAGCCAGCGTGCGGGCATCGCCTTTGAGGCCGCTGATGGTATCCATCATGCTGCGCTCGTGAAACGCCAAAAGCTGCTTGTTGGGCTTGGAGAGTTTTTCCGCTTTGCGCGTATATACCGATTTGGCCGATTCGTAACCGGTTTGCAGCGCGGCCGCTTTCATTTGCGCGGCCGCTGCGGCGGCTTCGCTTCGGATTTCGCCCTGTCCGATGGCCTGCATGGGCGCGCCCAAATGGGTGTCGGCTTCGTGCGATGCGTTGATGACGGCATCGCTGGGCAGCCCGCTTTGCGCCAGCATTTTGTCGGCTTTGGAGATGGCCTCTACGTCGGGTTTGCCTGAAACCGGCGTATCGCCGCTGCGGCCGGGCTGTTCGGACGGCCTGCGCTCCTGTTCCTGCTCCTGCTTCAGACCGTCTGAAACGCCGCTGCGCCGCTCTTGGCGTGGGGCGGTTTCGATGCCGTTGAGCGCGTACTCTTGACGCAAACGCTCCACCATCGCCAGATCTTCGGGCTTGGGACTGTAGCCGGAAGTGCGGATGCCTTGGCTTTCGGCCATCACAAACATCAGGGATTTGAACTCTTTGCTGCCCTTGATTTTGATACTGTCCCAGCCTTTGTGTTTGGCCACTTCCAGCATGTCTTTGACGGTTTGCAGGTCGGATTTGGCGGTGGTCAGTTTGTTGCCTTTGTCGGTAAACAATACGGTGCGGTAGCTGTCGGGCGAAGCGTATTGTCTGCTCGGCGAAAGCAGCCTGCCCTCAAACGTGATATAGCGGTTTTGCAGGCTCTCGGGCGTGGTGTAGTTCAAATCCAATACGATTTTTTTATCCCTGCCCTGCAACAGGGCGGCGGCATCGGTTTGGCCGGGTTCGCCCTTTGGGGCTGCGGACGGTTCGCGGGTGGGTTTTTCGGACTGTTCGGGTTTGAGGCCGTCTGAAACGCCGCTACTTTGCTTTGGGCGCGGCGTATCGCCGTTTGGGCTGTCTGCGCCGTGCTTGGGGGCGTTTTTTTCCACTTCTGCGCGGCGGCCGTCAAACTCGATGCCGTTGGTTTGCGCGGCTTCGGGTGTTTCGCGCGGGGTGTCTTGTTGTGCCATTGCATTGCCTTTCATATCGGGTGTTGCGCTTTCAGACGGCCTTTTCCGCTGTCCGCGTGCCTGCATTCTGTCCTGCCACTCGGTCGCTTGGTCGGCGGCCGCCTGCGCGAAGCCGTCGCCCTGCGGTGCGAGGTTGACCCCTTCGTCCAGCGCCTGCCTGACCGCCGCGATACCGGCGAGCTTGTGCAGGTCGTTGAAGTCGCTGGGCAGCTTCGGGCGGCCTTGGCTGTCGAGGCCGTTTTCGCGTTGGAACTGTTGAATCTGCGTCATGGTAAATTCGGGCTGCACGGCTTTGGCTCTGTCGCCGAACAGGGCGGCCGCCTGCCGCGCTTTGGCCAAGCCGGTGCCGGATGCGTCGTTGTCAACCGCGATGGTTACGGGGATGTCCGGCGGCAGGTTTTTGGCCAGCGTCTCGGACACCGTAACCATATTGCCCGCGTCAAACGCGACAACCACGGGTTTGCCGGTGGCCTGATGAATGCTGGCGGCGGTGGCGAAGCCTTCGGCAACCACAATGCCCCGCGCGGTATCGGCCGCGTCGCCGACCACGGTGTAGCCGCCCGACTTGAGGCCGTCTTTCAGAAAGTGCTTGCCGCCGTCCGGCGAAATGGATTGCAGGTTGTACAGCGTGCCGTCGCGGTAGATGGGGATTTGCAGGTTGAGTACGCCCCGATACTCGCTTTGGCGGATGCCGCCCAACACGGCCGGGTCGGTAATGCCTTTGGCGGCCAGATAGGGATGCGCCAAAGTGGCGGGAGCGGCGTTGCGCCAAATCCGCTGCGCCGTTTTGCTGACGCGCAGATGGTTTTCCTGCTGTTGCCTCTGCGCCGCCTCGCGTGCCGCTGCGGCTTCGGCCTGACGGCGTGCCTGCTCTTCGGCCGAAGGCGGCGTATAGGGCGTGTCGGGGCGGTAGCCGTTGGCGCGTGCGTCGTAAAACAGCGATGCGATGGTGCGGGTGGGGTTTTTGATGCTTTTCCACACGCTGCGTGCGTCGCGGCTGCTGTAGCTGTCGGACTGCTGCGACCATCTGTCCCACATGTCAAACGCCTCTTCGCCCAGCTCGTGTTTCAGCGAATAGGCAGTATTGACCCACACGTCGCGGTCGTGCGGCTCGATGTAGCTTAGGGCTTTTTCGATTTCGTCGCGGTTGCTCATTATGTTGTCTCCTCACAAAAAACAACGGCCGCCGCATGAAGCGGAGGCCGTCTGAAACGGAAAATCAGGCCGTCTGCGGCAGGTCGGTAGGATTGATGCCTGCGGTGTCCTGCAGGATTGCGGCAATCACGGGCAGGCTGCCTTCGCCCCAGTTCTGCGCCACCACCGGCACCAGTTCGGCCACATACTCCGGCGGACTGCCCGGCGGCACAATTGCGGCCAAAATCGAACGGGCGAAGTCTTCGGCGTTGGCACCGTCCTGCCAATGAAAGCCGTCCAACTCTTCGGGCGCGAGGTATTCGGCCTTGACTGCTGCCTGCGGTGCCGCCCGTTTGGGCGCGTCAAGCTGCAACACGGGCACTTCCGGCAGCGTCAGGTTGGCGCGTTTGGACAACACGGGGTCTTGCCAGTACACAATCTTTTGCGCGTATATCGGCCTGCTGCTGCCCAAGCTGATGATGCAGTCTTCTTTGGGCATCATTTTCAGCTCGTCGGGATTCATGACCGCGCGTTTCTGATCGCTCACGCTGTTGCTGCGGCTGCTGCTTTTGCCGTGCGAACGCGACGACGATTTGGCTTTGAAAGTCTGATAGCCCACAAGGCGGCTGTATTCCTCCGCATCCGACTGGTCGCGCGGCGGAAATACGATTTGGCAGCCGAAGTTGGTAAAAAACGTGCGCTGACCGGTTTTCTGATACAGCTTTTCCATCTGCGAGGGCGTTTGGAAAATCGGCAAAAGCCGCATGTTGTAACCGGCAAGGTACGACACGCCGTGTTCGATAGCGGGTACGACACCCAGCGCGGTAAATTCGTCCATCAGCATCAGGCACTGGTATTTCAAAATGCCCGGGTTGTTTTCCGGCAAACCCTGATAAACGTTGACGTTGGCCAACAGGCTGAAAAACAGGTTGGTCAGCCGCGCAAAAACGGCGGTTTCGGTAGGCAGCACGCCCAAATAAACCGTCATGCGCTTTTTGCGCACGTCGTCCAAACGGAAATCATCGCCGCCGGTGGCCGCTTCGACCACGGGATCGATGAAGATGCCCAAAGGCGCGGTTACGGTGGCCACAATATCCGCGCCCGTTTTGGCGTTGCCGTTGGCAAAGTCGGATAAAAGCGTGATGCAGTTGCCGCTCAATTTGACCGCCTGCGGCGAACGGGAGCGCAGCTCGATTTCGTCGCGTATCCATTCTGCCAGCGTTTTGCCGTTTGTCGGGGCGCACAGGCGGAACAGGTTGGCCATCGTGGTGCGGTTTTCCTGCAGGCTCAAATCCCGCTCCGGCTCTGTTTCAATCAGATACATCAACAAACCGGCAAACAGCTTGCGGGCGGCTTCGGCGAAAAACATCGCGCTGCCGCCCGCATTGACCGGATCGGGATACATGATGGCAGCCACGCCCAAAGCGTCTTTGTAGGTATAGGTCGGATTGCGGCGCACATAAGTGAGCGGATTCCAGCGGTGGCTGACCAGCGGCGCATTGGGATTGCGCTCGTGTTCGGGCATCCGTCCGCCTGGATTGAACAAAAACACCTCCTGCCCGTGTTTGGCACGAAAGCCCGCCGTGATTAAGAAGTTTTCCATTTTCGGGTCGTACACCACCACCGAATCCCGATAATGCAGTAGGTTGGGAATCACGATGCCCACACCCTTGCCCGAACGGGTCGGCGCGGCCAAATAGGCAAACTCTTTGCTGCTCCAGCGCAGAAACTGCCCGCCGTATTTGCCCACCAGCAAATCCGGCGCGTCTTCGGGCTGAAACTTCTCTTTGAGCAGGCCGGTTTTTTTAATCTCGCTGCGGTTGGCAAAGCGTGCCGAACCGTGCAGCTCGCGGCGCGGCTTGGCAAACACCGCTACCAGCGACAACACCGATACCGCCAGCGGAATCGCGGCCGCCAACGCCGTCGAAACCTGCAAAGGCAGCATCATGGCCGCAGGCAGCCGCGCCGAATGCGCCCAATAGGCAGGCAGCAGCATCACGGACGGCCCGGTTTTCAAACCCAGCCATTGCGTGTACACCACCGCGCCCAAATACATCCCGCCGCACGCGGCCGCCGCCGTCAGCACGCCGGTTACGCCGAACACGGCCAAATAATTCCGTTTCATGTATCGCCTCTCCAAAGACCGTTTGAACAAACAAAAAGGCCGTCTGAACGTTTCAGACGGCCTTACCGCATCATGTCGTGCACGCCGCCGGATACGGCTGCCTCCTGCGTTTCGCGCGTGCGGATAATCTGCATTTCCGAGGCGATGACTTCGGTAATGTGGCGTTCGATGCCGTCGCGGCCGGGATAGGAGCGCGTGCGGATTTTGCCGTACACCAAAATGGTGTCGCCCGATTTCATATAGCGGCACACCGTTTCGGCCAGCTTCTCGTAAAGCAATACCGGCACCCACTCGACGTGTTCTTTTTGCTCACCCGTGGACTTGTCCGTCCACTTTTCGGATACAGCCACTTGGATTTTAGTGGCCGCCTTGCCGTCGGGCAGATAACGCAGTTCGGGGTCTTTGCCCAAATTGCCCATGATTTCGATTTTGTTGACGTATGGCATGATAAACAATCCTTTATTCTTAAATGTGATTGTAAAATGAATGATAATAAATATGATGATTTGGACGCAGAAGATGCAGAAACTCAGTTTTGTTTGAATCGGTATCCATGTTTTTCCCTTTTTACGGTTAAAAGAAAGGCCGTCTGAACGTTCAGACGGCCTTTGGTGTTGCGCTGCCTATGCCCTGCCGCGCATGGCGTAGTATTTTTCAACAGGATCAAAATACAGCTCGGTCATGCGGGTTTTCTCGAAATAACAGACGATGTCGATGGTAGCGCGGACGGTGTTGAGGATGTAGGAGTGTTCCATCGAACGCCCCGCCGGAGATTCCATTGCCAATTGCGCAATACGGTAATGGACGCTGCGTGCATCGTTGGCGTGTACCGAAGTTAAGCCGCCCGGGTGGCCGGTATTGAGCGCAGACAGGTAGTCCCATGCTTCGTCGCCTCGCAGCTCGGTCAGGAAGATACGGTCAGGCTTCAAACGCATACAGGCCGCGACAATCATCTTGGCCGTGATATGTTCTTTGTAAAAAAGGTGGGCATGGTTGGGATGTTTGGGCAAAGACAGCTCGTGTGTGTCTTCAATCGTAATCAGCCGCTCTTGCGCCGGGATTAAGTCGGCCAATGCTTTGGTAAATGTGGTTTTGCCCGAACCCGTGCCGCCGACCATGCAGATATTGAGCCTGCGTTTGACAGCCTCCTGAAAAAACGCCGCCAAATCGCCGTTTGCTTTGTAATCGAGCATTTTGTACTGCCAGTCGGCCAGCTTCACATCGTGCGGCAGTTTCATTTTGTCGCATACGTCGCGGACGTAACGGCTGTCTGTTTCGATCTCCGCTGTCGTGCGCCGCTCAGGCACGCCGTAGGCGGAAACGTCGCTGAAATTTTGCAGACGGCCGGTATCGAGATAATCGCTCAAGCTGAAGCGGCTGGATGACGGTTTGCGGAAGGCAAAAACCATTGTGCCGTCTTCGCACGAGGGCGGCATCATGATATGCCCGCGCTCGCCGTCGGGCAGGGTTACGGAATGGATGGGATTTTTCACAGTCAGCGCTTTACCGTTGAAAACGCATAACACGTTGCCCAGTTGCTTAAGGTTGTCCAGCGTCAGGACTTCGCTTTCGTAACGGGTAAAGCCGCTGCTGTCTTCGGTAAACATTTCGCCGCTGCGGTTGATCAGCACTTCGGTAATGCCCGGCCGGTTGAGTTTTTCTGTAACGCCCAATTTGTCCAGCAAGTTGCGGGCGGTTACGTCGTTGTGAAATTCGCTCATGTATTCTGCCAAAACAATGCCGCCCCGTATCGGGGCGGCGTTTGGTTAATCGGTATGGACAAGTTCGTAAACATTGCTGAAATCCACGTCGCGGGCAACATACACCATAATCCGCTCGCCTTGGTTGACGTAGCCGGTAGGAGGAATGTTGATGCTGTTTTTCAGCACTTCGGTAGCAATATCCTGCGCCGCTTCGGTTGTTGATTCAAACGATACGTTGTTGGACGAACCTTTGTTGCTGCTGCGGCGGCCGTAGGCATTGATGGTGTCGTCCACCATGCTGATCATGACCGCGCCGCCGATGCGCTGCCAAAAATGGCTGTTGATTCTGGCCGGATGGCCGGAGCCGCCCAACGGATCTGCACCGAGGCTGTCGATGCTGACGCTTACGCCGTTGGGCGTTTCGATGGTTGTCCATGCAACAAAAACCCGCGCCTGTCCGTGCGTCAGGGCAGACTGCTGCTCGCCGTGGATGACAGACCCTTTTTCCACCAGCAATACTTTGCCGTTGGCCGAATATACGTCATTCATGACTTGGCATTTGGTAATGCCCGGATAGGTAGTAACAATACGCGTCATCAATGAGCAGGAAATGCCGGTTGTACGCCCCAACAGGAAATCCATATTGCCGCGCAATGCTGCGCTGCCCGGTGTGAATACCGACGCATTCAGACGGCCTGCCAAACCTTTTTGCTGGCTTTGGCCGCCTGCTCCGCCAAGAGAGCTGTCGCTGTCGGGAAAGGCTGTAGGATAAGGGGAAGCCTGCGTCAAGGCTGCGCTGCCGTCTGCTCCGCCCGCCGCCAGCCTGTCGGCCGTTCCTCCGTCTTTGTCAAACGTCAACGGGCTGGTCAGACGCAAATCAGGCGGCGGTTCGACCACAGCCGGAGCAGGTGCATTTTCGGGTGTTTCTTCCTGCGGCATTGTTTCGGGTTCTTTTTTCTCTTCAGGCTCGGATGCTGCCACTACTTCGGGCATCTCGTTGGCTTTCTCATCCAACACTTCGCGCTGGCTTCTGCCGAAGTCGTGTTTCTGCCCTCCCTCTGAGGCCGTCTGAAACTGCTCGGGCTTGGGTTCTTTCTTAAACCAGTCCTGTCCGTATCGGGCAACACCGGCAACCACCAAGCCGACGCCGAAAATCCCGACTACCAGCATACCGACTTTCTGCATGGTGGAGATTTTCCGCACGCTCAAATCTTGCGGAATGCCGCGTTCGGCCTCGCTGCCGGGTAAGGAGTCTTTCAGGTTCTGATGCGGCCGGAAGTCTTCGTTATGGCGTGTTTGCGCCGTCAGGCTGTTTTCAGACGGCTCAATCGAACCTTGGCTGCCGTCATCGTACTCGTCAGGTTGTTTGTTGGGATTCAGATTCATGGTTTACTTTCCTTTTTTCATACGCACGGCACCGGCAACGGTCGTACCCCGATAATTGAATTTGCCCTTGCTGTCGTAGCTGCGGTTTTCTACACCTAACACTTTTTTGCCCAAACGCAGGTAATAAAGCGCGGAAGTATCGTGAACGACCAGCGTGTCTTGCTCCATATGCGTATTGACGGTGGATTCCGTACCGTCGGGGGAAACTTTGAATACCGTCGGCATCTCACGGGCATCATCAAACTTGAGATAGGTAAAGCGGCCGTCGTCCCACATTCCCGACGGGGCAAGCGTCTTTTCTCCGTATGCCCAGTAGTTGTAGTTGGCACCGGACAAAGCCTGTCGGCCGTTGCTGTGCATTGCGGCCAACCGGCGTGCTTCCTGCCGTTTTTGTGCTTCGGCCTGTCGTAGGCGGGCGGCCTCTTCGGGATAGCGGAAACGCAGGATGTAGGTAGGCGGCTGCTTTCTGCCTGCCATACGCAAATCAAAAGCATAAGTGCGCTTGTTGGTGGAAATCAGCAGGTTGGTTTCAGGTGTTTCGGTTGTGGGCTTGAAAAAAATATTGTTGCCAGACGTTTTTAGCTTCCAAGCCCCCGTATTACCTGCCACGATGGCATTGTTTTCGCCTTCGACCCGCTCGTCTTGGGCAAGCTGCACCAGTACCGCACGGCCGATTTCGGCACGAATGACAACCACATTGTCAGGGTTGTAGTTTACATACTGGATGCGTTTATCGTAGGCCGCACCCTTGGGGATGGCAGCCGCGTGCGCCGAAAACGCAAAAAAACCGGCAGCAAGGCCGGTTAAAAGATAGGCTTTTTTCATGTTCATGACTGGACATTCTCCACTTCAACCTGATAGGAATCGACGATAAAGCCTACGGGATTGTAATCCCGCTCCTCTTCTTTTGTCGGCGGGTTGTCATAATGGTAGGCAATGGTGGCAATCTGATGCTCGGTAATAGGCTGGACACCCGAAGAGGGATTGACCGGCAGTTTGGTTTTACTGAAGCGAACTTGAGCTGTTTCTCCAACAAACGAAATGGACTTGATTTCAACCTTGACGCGGAAATCCTCTTTTAAGATTTTATCCGGGCCGACACCGTCCTGATACGGTTTGGAATATCTTGCCTGCTCCTGCGGCGAACTCATGGCAATAGTGGTATCGTAAGTGTCTTGGATGGTGTACCAATCGTAACCTTCACGGTTGACAACATACCTGCCCAACCAATGCTTGTTCAGCACTTTGTCGTTATCTACCGTCTGATGCTCCAGCGTGGTAATCACATTGGTTTTGCCGGTATTGGAATCCACCAGCAGGATATACGGCTCAACCCGAACAAGCGGCTGCATGGCCGCGACGGTAAAAACAGCGGCAACGGCAACCAAGGCGGCAGCACCGGTTACAGTCCAGGCGATTTTTTCCCGTTTTTTGACATTGTCGATTTCCGATTTCTCAAAATCGGCGGCTGCTTGGATAAATTCGTTGCCTTCCTTATAAGGGGACTTGGGTTTTTCTTCTTTGTGCGCAACAGCAGCCTGCTCAGCTGCTTTTTTTCTGCCGAATAGCTTCATATTTATCTGCCTGTCTGATAAGTCGTGTTAATCGGAAAAGCCTGACCGGAGGGCTTTTTGGGTGTGTGCGAGCAGGCCGTTGCCAATACGGCCGCCATCAGAATTAAAGCGGTGGTTTTCATTGCAAAGCTCCAAAACAAAAAACGCTCCCGGAAAAGGGAGCGTTTTAATGGGGAAAATAAAAAATCAGTATTTGCGGACAGTAACCTCAAATTTTGAGGTATCTACCCGCGCCTGTTTGGATAATTGGGATCTGCCGTCAATATGGATTTTGGTTTTTTCGTGCGGCGGGATACTGAGAACCTCCCCAATCAGCGGATGGGAATAAAAGCCGTCTTTATTATATATGGGCATTGAAATAACAAGGCTGATGGAGCGCGATGTCTTGTTATAGGCTTCGCCTGTCAGGAGAAACATTCTCTCCAAACCGGTTTCCGTCTTGGATAACTGCATATTGCGCAAAGCATATGTTGCAGTCTCTTTGTCGGGTAAACGTTGTCCGCCGGTCTGACCGCCAGTAGGAGTCCCCGACAGCGTGCTGTTGACGCTACCGAGCGCATCGTTGATCTGCGCCAAACCGCTGTTTAGTTCGGCGCAGCCCGTAAGCATGGAAAAAGCGGCAGCCGATACGGCAGCGGCTGTTTTAAATTTAAATAACATTGGTAATATCCTTATTTTGCTTTACCGAAAACATCGTCCATCCACTCAAAATCAACATGATGGTTGAGCATGGTAACAAGAAATGCAATGATTGCAGGAACAGCTTGAAAAGTGTAATGGAGAACAGTATGGGTAAATGGGGCAGACGGAGGGGGCAGATTGGGCATAAAGAAACCAACAAATTTCCAAGTTACATACGCCCAAATTCCGCTGAAAAATACCGCCATCCAAAAACGTGGTGCCCTGTATTCGGAACACCAAAGGAAAAATACAAAACTTGAAATGCCGACAACAAAAAACAGAAAAAAGCTGAGCAGGCTGTTTTCAGCTGCATTGGCTGCAAAAATAGCAGCTACAAACGGTACTATGGTCATTTCTGCCGATAACAGACCGCTGTTGCGCTCTATCATATTGGCCTGCAGAATGCCTTTTCTTACATCATTATGATCCATAATTAAACCTCCGTGGCTAAGTTATCTACCCGGTTTGATACCGTTTCCCCGCAACTTGTCTTTTAATGCATTGTATTTTTTTCCTGCATAACCCTTGGCTTTGTTTGCGCCATAACCGGCTTTGGACAATGACTGCCGCGCCATACTGTAAACAGTCCGCATTGCCCCCTGAAGCGCACTACCGCCGGTAAGTGCAGAAGAAATCTGCGGAGTCATCCAAATCAGCAAAACGAAAACAATCAGCGTAAACAGCAGCACGGTTCCCGTAGCAAGGGCAGCACCAATGTTGTCGACACCCACAAGGTCGATGAAGATGGAGGTAAACTTCAACATCATCGACCCAATGACAGCCAGTAAAACAACATTGAAAATATAGTTCAGGCATTGCCCGACCCAGTTCATTGCATACTGTCTTGTTGCCGGAAACATACCGAAACCGATAAACACCGGACCAATCATTAAAATCATTGCCAGTGAGACTTTAGCCAAAATGTAGTAGGCAAACATGACACCCAGTAAAATCATCATGGCTATCTTAAGCTGCCAAATGGCAATGATATAAGTCCAAATCGGTCCGACTTCATAGAAATCTAGTTTATTTTTTTGAAGCTCCAGCGTTTCCACCGCGACATTGGTGTCATCCATGACTTTATCCAATGCGCCACCGGCATAATCAGTATTACTCAGAGCTTTTGCCAAGTCATCAGGTAGGACATAAATTAAGTTGGCAAGTTCTGCATAATAAGAAGCGTTGAATGCCAAAGTAACCAAAAACGTCATGGTTATCATGCGTTTAAGAAAATCGACAAACATCTCGTCCAAGCCACCGCCCGACCAATACGAAACCATTATCATTAGCAGGTAGATACCGAACATGGTGGAAAAAACCGGAGCGACATTGGAAATCAGATTGCTTGCCGTATCAAACAGATTGCTGCCCATATTGTCGGTAATAAACTGCGTCATATCCACAAAAAATGTTGATTTTTCAGCCATAACTTTTCATTTCGTCAAAAGCCGCCACTTTGCCGGAGGCAAGGCGGCGGCTGTAGGTTGGCAAACGCTGTCAGATCGTACCGCAGGCTTTACGGTCGGCTTTGGATTTGGCCGTGATTTGGCAGGAAATGATATTTTGCTGCTGCGCGGCGCGGATTTTTTCCTCCTGTTTGGCCAGTCGGTCAGCCAAATCCAAGGCAACCTGACTGTTGGCAATCTGCCCCTGCGTAATAGCGATGCGGTTTTGCAGATCTGCGGCAGCCTTCGCATCTTGCGTAAGGTTGATTTGCCGCATCAGGTCATTCAACTCCTTAACGCGCGTTTGCGTATTTACAATAGCTTCATAGGCATGGTTGTAAGTATCAACCAGCGACTGTCTGTGTCCGTCTGTTTTATAGGCGGACTTGTCGGTCAGGGATTTGTAGTTTTTGTCTTTTATATCCCGGTAAATACCCTTCCATTCGTCAGGCACTTGGTTCAACAAATCGTTTTTAGCAATTTGCCCAAGATTGCGCGAGCCGGTCAGCGCCTTGACTTGCTCTTTGAGCTGCTTGATCTGATCAAGCTGGTTGTCAATCTGCTGTTTCATTTGGATACCCTGCTTAATGGCCTGCGCCACCGCAGCGCCGTCATACGTAAGGATGCCGCCCGCAACTGCCGGAACGGTTGTTCCCAATGCCAATACGGCGGAAAGTACCGCCGCAGCGGCGGATTGTCTGAATTTGGATTTCATGAATCGTCTCCTTGCAAAGATAAAATAAAGCCGCATTGCGGCCGGAAGCAAAAAAGGCCGTCTGAACGTTTCAGACGGCCTGTTGCCGGATTTAGACAGCCAGTAGGCTCTCGGCCTGTTTCTGCCTTGCATGCGCTTCCCGACGCATCTGCTGGAATACCGGCAGCCAGTCATCGGGTTTTTCGCTGCCGCATGATTTCATGGCTTCGTGCATGATATGCACGTTGGCGGAGTTGCCCGACAAAACAGCGATTTCCTCATCCATACCTTGCAGGTTGAGCTTGGCCAGCGAGCTGCCCATGTTTTGTTTAACCAAGAATGTGCGGCTTTTTTCGCCCAATCTCACCATTTCCCTAAACTCTTTTTCCGTCAGGCCGATGCGCGAGTAATTGCCTTCGTATTCGGCAGCCGGGTTGGGCAGCAGAATTTTGGTTACGGTCTGCTCTACTACCGTATCGAAGATAGGCGAATCGATGGCATCTTTTGGCGATTGCGTCGGCAAAACCAGTAGGCCGCCCAATTTACGGTCGGTTTTCAGGCCATCGAGAATAAAGCGGGCAGTCGTCGGATACGACGCAGGCAGCCAAAACTCCTCTACCACGGTAAACAACGCGCTTCTGGTTTTTGCCACTCGATCCAGCATGATGTTTTTCATGTAGAACAGGCAGGCAAGCAGCGGCTCGGTCGGCCGGTAGTTGGTTTTCAGGATGTCAGTCAAGTCAAAGCCGACACGGAAAAACTCATCGGGATTGAACAGGTTTGACGGATTGTCGAAACACCAACCAAAACGGCCTTTGCCACACCAAATTTCCAAGCGTGTCAGCAGACTGTTTTCTTCAGAGCTGGGTGGGATGGAGTGCAGCAGCGCACCCATGCGGCGGTGTTGGAAATCCAAATTCATAACGGTATCCACCGCCATCTGAATCTGTTTTGTCTCTTCCGCCGTATTTTCCTTATGCCCCTGACGCACGCATGAACCTACCAAGTCATACAGGAAATCGCGTAGTCTCGGCGAATCAGGCCACTGGAACGGATTTAACCCTGTCGGAACACCCGCATCAAGCGCAAAGTATGTGCCGCCGATAGCGCGGATAAAAATTTCCAGTCCCTTGTCTTTGTCCATCGCAAAAATAAAAGGGTTGAACCGCTCGGCAAAGCTCAACAACGCCGCTACTGTAACGGTTTTACCCGTGCCGGTTTTACCCAAAATCAGCGTATGCCCGGCAGGATACTCTCCATTGACAACAATTTCTTTAGGGTCGGTGTAATGGAAGTTAAAGTCATACAGCGTGCCGCCGTCGGTCTTCAGCGGCATTACGGCAGAGCCGTCTCCCAACGGATTGCCCCTGCTTTTGCCGTGTGCATAATTGAACATAGGAAATGATGCGGCCAAATTGGTTGTCGCCTTGGGAAACGGGCGCGGCTTGACCGAAGCGGCCGGAAACTGGCTGAAAAAAGTAAACTCCGCCGATAAAGAGGCGCGGACAAAACGAAAACCGCCCGTATTGAGAAAACGGGCGGAAACGGTTTGGCCGTTTGAATAAGCCTCTTTCGGCGTATCGCCAAACACGACCAAAGCACCATGATAGTCGCCAAACATCAATTCCCCGGATGCCATATGTCCTTTGGCCTCAGTCAGCTCGTCATGCTGAAAAGTTGCCTGATCGTCAACCGACTCAAGTTTGTTGAGCTGGTCGTCGATTTTTTTCATCATCGTCGCTTGGCGGATGTAGGTAAAACTTTGGGTAAACACAAACTCGCAAGGCAGCGAAAGCGTATCTGTCAGCATCTTGGGTTTGGTTTGTCCAAACTCTTTCAAGTCATATAGCGTGGCATAGCGGGTTTTGTCCGAACTGCGCATTTCCAGCAGCTCCGCGCCGAAATGCAGGTTGGCTGACGGAATCGTGCGGTAGGCATTTGCCGTACCCAAGGGAATAGGCTCGTAAGTGCCGTTGCACAGCATCCCGATGAACTCGTAAAACTCGGAAAACAAAATACCTTTACTGTTTTTGTACACCTTTAAAACATACGGATCGTATTCCTCCAAGTGTTCGCGCAGCTTCGCAATCAGTTCTTCCGCTTCCGCTACCGCATCATCGATGTCTTCATACTTGAGAACACAGGTAATGTAGTAGATATTTTCAAAATACCTGTCCTGCCGGATTTTTTCCATATAACGCTCATAAAACGTCTGCGTAAACAGGGTATTGAAGCTGTATTCCCGATTCAAATCGATACGCTTGCGATGGTGTGTCAACCAGAGCGCGAGGCGGCTGCCTTTTTCTTTGCCGACAGCTGCCAAAGTCTGATTCAGATTGAGATACTGCAACACAATATTGCGGTCGTTGACACCTTCAAAATGCCTCCCTTCGAGGCGAAAGGTAAACGCGACGCGGTTGTTTTCCAGCAATACCACATTTTCGCTGATATGCTGCTTATAACGAGGAAGGCTATCTTCCTGACCGCGTTGCCGCTTTAGAATCTTGCTCAAAAAATCGTTTGTAATCATCTCGTTGTCTTCCGTATTTGCTGCCTAAAACCGTATTGGTCTTGCCAAACAGCCGGTAATTGCGGCGGCGCAATACACTTAAAGTTGAAAGGCCGATAATGCGTAAAGCCTTGTCGTCCTGTTGTGTCTGCGTATAGATAAAAGCCAAAACCGGCAGCGGAAACAGCAGCAGTAGAAAAGCCTTGGCCTGAAAGAAAGGCAATAGCATCATGGTTATCAACAGCGGCAGTCCGACAGACATAACCACCGGCACCATCGGCATCCCCAAAAATGTTGCCTCACGTTCCAAAGCCTTGTATGACGGCAGATCGGTATCGACGTCAATAAAGTCGTTATTTCCCATAACCCCGCCTCAAGAGCCGTAAAGCGACCACAGATAAGTAACTAATGTCGGGACAGCAGCTACCACAATTACTTTTAAACAAGCCTCTCCAAAATCACTCCAACTGCCTTTGTTTGACCAAATTCTTACCCCCGCAAACAACAGATAAAGGGTGGCACAGGTGCCGATAAAGATGTAAATGTTCTTACTCCAGTCTTTGCCCTCGGAGTTGAGCTTGGACAAACCGCCGCCACCTGCCGCGTACGCATCCACCGCAAACAAGAGCGCGAACGCTGCCAGAGGCAGCAGATATGCCCACTTACCGACCGAAGCCGGTTTTCCTGCAATATGGCCGGTTTGCTGTTGTTGAATTTCATTCATTTTGATTCCTTCATACAAAAAAAGCCGCGCAAAGGCGGCGGACAAAAAAACCGGCATGACACCGGCACTATTAAAACTCTTGGAAAATATCCCATTCTGCATACTGCTTCTGACGCTGGGCATACACGGCCGTCTGAACGGCAGGCTGCACCGAAGCCGGTACGGGCTTGGGCTTGTAAGCCGCTTTCATTAAAGTGCCGCTGTCCGTATGGGTATAGGCAGGATTACCGCTCAACTTCGCATAGCGGTATTTCACGTTTTTCACATACGCCCGCGTCTCCGCATACGGTGGAATCCCGCTGTATTTCTGCACCGCGCCCGGGCCTGCGTTGTAACCGGCCAAAATCAGGTCAATATTTCCCCTGAACATTTGGCTCAAATACCGCAGATAGCGCGTTCCCGCGATGATGTTCTGTTCGGGGTCGTACAGCATTTTGGGCGATACCCCCATCTTGGCCGCCGTCGGCGGGATAACCTGCATCAGCCCCCGCGCATCTTTGTGCGACAAAGCAGTAGGCTTGCCCGCGCTCTCACGCCCGATGACCGCCCATACCAAATTTTTATCCAACCCCTGCGCCGCTGCGTGTTTCTCAACCAACGCCGCGTATTGCGGAAAGGTCAACTGCTCCGCGTGCGCCGAAAACGCAAAAAAACCGGCAGCAAGGCCGGTTAATAAAGTTCTTTTCATTCATTCTCCTTTTGCCCAAAAAAAGCAATACTTAACCCTCCCGACAATTGGGATGCTTAAGTATTGCTTCTAAAAATATGCATTTAAGCGCCAAACTTGTGTCAAAACTGTGCCTGAATGTCTTTTGTATTGACTGTATCAGACTGTGTATGCAGACATCACTTATTTTAAAATCAAATGGTTATATTAATACCGTCTATTAGGGTTTCAGACGACCTTTTGCTACAATAAGGCTTTTCCGTTTTGCAAGGCATTCCCATGAGCAAATCCGCCGTTTCCCCGATGATGCAGCAGTATCTCGCCATCAAATCGCAGCACGCCGACAAGCTGGTGTTTTACCGCATGGGCGATTTTTACGAGCTGTTTTTGGATGACGCGGTGGAAGCGGCGAAGCTGTTGGACATTACCCTGACCACGCGCGGGCAGATGGACGGCGTGCCGATTAAGATGGCGGGCGTGCCGTTTCACGCGGCGGAGCAGTATCTGGCGCGGCTGGTGAAGATGGGCAAAAGCGTGGCGGTGTGCGAGCAGGTGGGCGAAGTCGGCGCGGGCAAAGGGCCGGTGGAGCGCAAAGTCGTGCGCATCGTTACGCCCGGCACGCTGACCGACGCGGCGTTTTTGGAAGACAAGGAAACCAACCGCATCGCGGCGGTGAACGCGGATAAAAAACACATCGCCATCGCGTGGGCATCTTTGCAAAGCGGCGAATTCAAAACCAAGCTGACGACGGCGGACAAGCTCGCCGACGAGCTGGCGCGTTTGCAGGCGGCGGAAATCCTGTTGCCCGAAGGCAAAAGCCTGCCTAATGGTTTTCAGACGACCTCTGCCAACATCACGCGCCTGAACTCGTGGCAGTTTGCCGCCGACGCGGGCGCGAAGTTGTTGACCGAATATTTCGGCTGCCAAGACCTGCACGGCTTCGGTTTAGACGGCAAGGAACACGAAGCCGCCGTGGGTGCGGCGGGCGCGCTGCTGAACTACATCCGCCTGACGCAAAACCTGATGCCGCAACACTTAGACGGCATTTCGCTCGAAACCGACAGCCAATATATCGGTATGGACGCCGCCACGCGCCGCAATCTCGAAATCACGCAAACCCTCTCCGGCAAAAAATCGCCGACCCTGTTTTCCATACTCGACGGCTGCGCCACCCATATGGGCAGCCGCCTCTTGGCACTCTGGCTGCACCACCCCTTACGCAGCCGCGCCCACATCCATGCCCGCCAAGAAGCCGTTGCCGCGTTGGGTTCGCAATACGAAAACCTGCAAGGTCGTCTGAAAAACATCGCGGACATCGAACGCATCGCCGCCCGCATCGCCGTCGGCAACGCCCGCCCGCGCGACCTCGCCGCCCTGCGCGACAGCCTGTTTGCCTTGTCCGAAATCGAACTGTCCGCCGAGGGCAGCAGTCTCTTAGAAACCCTCAAAGCCGTTTTCCCCGAAACCCTGCCCCTCGCCGAAACCCTCAAAGCCGCCGTGATGCCCGAACCCGCCGTCTGGCTCAAAGACGGCGGCGTCATCAACCAAGGCTATTGCGCAGAACTCGACGAGTTGCGCCACATCCAAAACCACGGCGACGAATTCCTGCTCGACCTCGAAGCGCGCGAACGCGAACGCACCGGCCTTTCCACCCTCAAAGTCGAGTTCAACCGCGTCCACGGCTTCTACATCGAGCTATCCAAAGTCCAAGCCGAACAAGCTCCCGCCGACTACCAACGCCGCCAGACCCTCAAAAACGCCGAACGCTTCATCACCCCCGAACTCAAAACCTTCGAAGACAAAGTCCTGACCGCGCAAGAGCAGGCATTGGCATTGGAAAAACGCCTGTTTGAAGCCCTCCTCAAAGACATTCAGACGACCCTGCCCCAGCTTCAAAAAGCCGCCAAAGCCGCCGCTGCACTGGACGTACTCTCCACCTTCGCCGCCACCGCCGCCGAACGCGGCTTCGTCTGCCCCGAGTTCGCCGACTACCCCGTCATCCATATCGAAAACGGCCGCCATCCCGTCGTCGAGCAACAAGTGCGCCACTTCACCGCCAACCACACCCGTCTCGACCACAAACACCGCCTCATGCTCCTGACCGGCCCCAACATGGGCGGCAAATCCACCTACATGCGCCAAGTCGCCCACATCGTCCTCATGGCGCACACCGGCAGCTTCGTTCCCGCCGATGCCGCCCAAATCGGACCCATCGACCAAATCTTCACCCGCATCGGCGCATCCGACGACCTCGCCTCCAACCGCTCCACCTTCATGGTCGAAATGAGCGAAACCGCCTACATCCTCCACCACGCCACCGACCAATCCCTCGTCCTCATGGACGAAGTCGGACGCGGCACCTCCACCTTCGACGGCCTCGCCCTCGCGCACGCCATCGCCGAACACCTGCTGCAAAAAAACAAATCCTTCAGCCTCTTCGCCACCCACTATTTCGAGCTGACCAAACTGCCCGAAGCTCACGCAACGGCGGTCAACATGCACCTCTCCGCGCTCGAACAAGGACAAGACATCGTCTTCCTCCACCACATCGAACCTGGCCCCGCCAGTAAAAGCTACGGTATCGCCGTCGCCAAACTCGCCGGCCTGCCCAACCGCGCCCTCAAAGCCGCCCAAAAACATCTGGACGAACTCGAAGCCCAAGCCGCTGCCGTCCGCCCGCAGTTGGATATCTTCAGCACCCTGTCGTCTGAAAACGAATACAGCGGGTTTAGCCCAAACGAAACGGCGGACATCGCCCCCCAAACCGCCGCAAGCCAAGAAACCAACCCCGCCCACAACGCACTCGCCGAAGCACTAAACCAAATCCGTCCCGACGACCTCACCCCACGCGAAGCCTTGGATGCTTTGTATCGTTTGAAGCAGATTGCCGAAGGCGGGGAATAAACGCGTTGGTTCATTGAAAAAGGTCGTCTGAAAAACCTTGTTTCGGGTTTTCAGACGACCTTTCGTTTGCCTGCCGATTATAGTGGACTAAATTTATAGTGGATTAAAATAAAAATGAGACAAGGCGGCAACGCCCGCCGTATACGGATAGTATAGTCAATTAAAAACAAAATGGTACAATACTCAAATTTGAAGGTCTAAC
>ERZ1674236.27-NODE-27-length-45265-cov-27.359013_pt1 | contig 45265 bp, 64 predicted proteins | sample MGYA00581210_ERZ1674236 | MGnify/ENA primary metagenome ERZ1674236 (study PRJEB41354, sample SAMEA4873328) | human saliva metagenome | biome: human-associated habitat [ENVO:00009003]; feature: mouth environment [ENVO:08000002]; material: saliva material...
CTCGCCTTAGCTCAAAGAGAACGATTCTCTAAGGTGCTGAAGCACCAAGTGAATTGGTTCCGTACTATCTGTACTGTCTGCGGCTTCGTCGCCTTGTGTGGGGGACTGTTAGTTTTTGCACAAATAATAAGTAATATAAAAAAACGCCGAAATCTTTTAAAGACGTGGATTTCGGCGTTTTTGTGTTTGGAAAAAAGTTGCATCAGCTTTTTCACAAAACCGCGCGGGAATGCGCGGTTTTTTGTTGAAAGCTGTCGGGTTTTGATAGGTTTTTAAACGGGTTTTAAGAGGTTTTTAAAATCAGTTCACGGAACGTCCGAACCATTCGACGCGGCCGATGATGGCGATGTCGGTGTTGTCGGCTGTGAGGTCGATTTCAAAGGGTTCGTAGAGGGGGTTGGCGGATTTGACCAAGAGCCGTCCGGGCAGGCGTTGGATGTTTTTGACGAAAAGGTCGTTTCCTATGCGTAGGACGTACAAGCCGTCGCGCGGCTCGGTTTCGGCGTGGTTGATTAGGATGTTTATAAAAGGCTTTAACTAGAAACTAAACATGGAACTCGTACAATAGTTCCATGTTTGAAAAAATCTTTTAATATCATATCTCTAAAAAACAAAGCATCTGAAGACCATAAGTTAAACATGAAACTTGAATTTAAAGGCGAAGTTTCATGTTTAAGCCTATTTTTTCCGTTTTTTAGTCGATACTGCTGCATATGTTTTTTGCAAATCGTCATTACTTAATTCAGTCAGGCTTTCTACTGAGAAATTTTTTTCGAGGTAACTTTTCAACCAATCTTCAAGCTCAAGTTGTTTTACATTTAATTTGATATAAGCGTATTTCTTTTTTCGCCAGTCGGGATCGTTGTTCTTTGATGTTGCTGTATTACTCAACCTACCCAGCCATTTTCTGAGATAAGTTTCTGCTTTGTCGTAATCACTCAATGCGATTAGTTTGTAACTTGGAACTTTACAGTGAGCATTCAGACTAGCCCAAATTGCACGGATTGATTTTGGCGATCGTTTGGCAATCTCTTCGGCTGCGGCAACTTGTTTAACAAGTTGTTGCAGCTTTGAGGCTTGCTCAAGCGTTATGTGTTCCTTACCGGGTTTTGAATCGACACGGGTTCTGATGACATGATTCTGGGTATTAATTTGATGAACAACAGAACCAGATGAGGCGATAACAGCGTTACTGACGTTGCCGTTAATCTGATTCTCAACGTTTGATTTGCCAATAGCGTCGTCCAGTTTTTTATTAAGGTCGTCTGAAACAGCATTTAAATTTGCCGAATGAATGCCTGTAAAGACAAATTGAATATCCACCCCTAATTGGACAGCAGCAAGTAAAAAGTCCGCAGGAATGTTGACCTGCCCGCTTTCATACAGTCTCAAACTTTCTGCACTGCATCCAGTTTGCTCAGCAAAATTCTTTCGAGAGTATCCAAGTCGGCTTCTCTCTTCAACTAAATTCAATGCTAAATCAATGCGTTCCATAAAAACACCGCAAAATAGTACCAAATATATTTGCTATACCAAATATTTTGGGTATATCATTCAGGTAACAGTTAAGGCAGGCATTAAAGCCTGTAAGGTAAGTAAGTAAGGGATTCTATCATGGAGGCATTATGCAAGCGAACGAAATCTATAAATCCTTAGAAGAAAAAAATATATCGGCAAGAATGTTGGCTTCGGCTTTAGGGGTAACTAACCAATCTGTTTCTGAGGTCATAAGAAATGGACGAGGAAGCAAAAGAATTGCGGAAGCAATCGCGAAAGTGATTCAAAAAGATTTAGTTGAAGTTTTTCCGCATTACAAGAAAACAGATTGTCGAGACAAAAAGATAGCTGAATTGAAAGAGATGCTCGGAGTGGGTTGAAATGGAATATATGGACCTCAAAAGCCTGCTTGATTTTGGGTTGCCAAATATGCCAAGAACAGTAATAGGGCTGAGAAAAAAAGCGCAAAGGGATGGTTGGCAAACGAGAAGGCGTCAAGGTAAGGGTGGTGGTGTTGAATATGCCCTACCTATTGAAATCCGAGCCGCCATTATGAAACGGCAGTCGGACGAACTGGCGGAGAAGATGCCGAAAACCCTGCCCCAAATCAGACGGGAGAAGACGGCGATGTCGCCTCAAGTCTTGGCGGAAGCGGCAAAGCGGCTGAACGAGAAACAACGGTCGGTGGCGGATGCGCGATGCGCGGTGGTGGCGGCGGTGTTGGGTATCAAATATCAATACGGTTGCTCTGCCAAGGTTGCGGTGGCTCAGTTTTTGAGGCTGCTGGCGGAGGGTAAGTTGGACGAGGTTACGCTCGGCAACTTGGAAACGGCCAATGACCGCAGTCGGTCGGCAAAGGTTAGCGAACGCACTTTAGACGGCTGGATATCTGCTTATTTGAAAGCGGAAAACGCGACGGAGCGGTTGGTTGCTTTGGCTCCGAAGGTAACTAAGGCGGTCAAACCGATTGAGAGCTACGGTTGGTTGCCGATGTTTATGCAGTTTCACAATATCCCGTCCGCACCAAAACTGGCACACAGCTACCGCCGGTTTGTGCAGTGGGCCGAAGCGGAAAATATGCCGGTCAATGATGTGCCTAACTTGAGTATGGTGCGGCGCGTTTGGGAAAAGCTCCCGCTGATTATGCAGGAGCGCGGCAGGAAAACGGGGGCGGCTTATAAATCGCTGCTGCCTTATGTGAAACGTGATTGGGGGGCTTTGAAGCCGAACGATGTTTGGATCGGCGACGGCCACAGTTTCAAAGCGAAAGTCGCGCATCCGGTACACGGCAGGCCGTTTAAGCCTGAAGTGACGGTGATTATTGATGGTTGTACGCGGTTTGTGGTGGGATTTTCGGTGTCGCTGGCGGAGAGCTGCGTGGCGGTATCGGACGCTCTGCGTATCGGGGTCAAGCACTATGGTTTGCCGATTATCTATTACTCGGATAACGGCGGCGGCCAAACCGGCAAGACGATAGACCATGAAATCACGGGTATTACGTCCCGACTGGGTATCCGGCATGAAACGGGTATCGCGGGCAACCCGCAAGGGCGCGGCATCATCGAGCGATGGTGGAAAGACAATCTGATTGAGATGGCGCGGCAGTATGAGACGTTTGCGGGCGCGGGGATGGACAGCAGCACGAAGAACCTGATGTACCGCAAGATGGAAAGTGCGTTCAACGCCTTGGAAAAAGGCAAGGATTTGACGGAGGAACAACAGAAATATTTGAAAAAACTGCCGAGCTGGTCGCGTTTTATTGCGGATGTGGTCAAGTGTATCGACGAATACAACAACCGCCCGCACGGCGAGCTGCCCCGACATCCTGACGGCGGGCATTATACGCCGAAGGCTTATCGGGAAATGAGGCTGGAACAGGACGGTATCGCGCCGGATATGTTGTCGGCGGAAGAGCTGGCGACGATGTTTATGCCGCAAGAGGTGCGAAAGGTACAGCGCGGTTGGCTGGATTTGTTCAACAACTCTTATTTCTCAACCGAGCTGGCGGAGTATCACAAAGACGAGGTACGGGTCAGCTACGATTTGAGCGATGCGTCGGCGGTCAATGTATTTGATATGGACGGCAAGTTCATCGCTAAGGCGCAGGCCAACGGCAATACCCGCGAGGCTTTCCCGACGGCGCGTCTCGACCAACTGGCGGAAAAACGCCGAAAAGGCAAAATCAAGCGGGCGGAAAATGCAATCAAGCTCGCGAATGCGGAAGTCAATCCGGCTTTGGAACAGGCTGCGGTTTGGGACGAGCTGGGAAATTTAGGCGGAAACGTCATCGAGGCGGAGTATGCGGTATTGCCGAAAACGGGAACAGACGACGAGATTGTCTTGTTTGAGGCGGATATGTAGTTAAAACGGTTTTAAAACACTTTTAATAAGGAAAACATCATGACAAATACGGTCAACAAAGCACTGCAACAAAAACTGGCTGAATTTAAAGCCAAATCAGGGATGAATCAGACGATGCTTGCGCGCGGTATCGGGGTATCTCCGGCATCTATCAGTATGTACCTGAATGATACCTACGCGGCAAAAGGCGGCAAATATGAAACCATCGAGCCGAAAATCGAAGCGTTTTTAGAGGTACAGGAAAGTAAGGCGCAACGCGAAGAGCTGGTGTTGGGGTTTGTATCGACCAAGACGACCCGCCGAATCTCTGAAGTGATGCGCGACGCACACGAGGCAGGCGACACAGTGGTGATCTACGGTCAAGCGGGTTTGGGCAAGACGCAGGCGGTCAAAAACTACTGCGAGAAGAATCCCGCCGCTATCCTGATTGAGGCTAATCCTAGCTTTACGGCTTTGGTCTTGATGCGCAAGCTGGCGGCAGCGGCGAAGGTCTCAACGGTCGGCAGCCTGAATGATTTATTTGAATCAGTATCTGACCGCCTGCGCGATTCGGGTCGTCTGATTGTGGTCGATGAAGCGGAAAACCTGCCTTTGCGCGCCCTTGAGATTATCCGCCGACTGCATGACGACACGGGCTGCGGGTTGGTTTTAAGCGGTATGCCCCGACTGGTGGCGAATCTGCGCGGTAAGCATGGCGAGCTGGTGCAACTTTATAGCCGAGTGTCGGTTGCGCTGAATCTTGGCGACTCGATGCCGGATGAAGAATTGGAAGAAATTGCCAGAGCGGCCATGCCGGAAGCAGATGATGAGACGATTGCGGAACTGGTTAAACATAGCAACGGCAATACGCGACGGATGAGTAAATTGATGAGCGGCGCGGTGCGAACAGCGAATAAAAACGGCATCAAAATGCAATCGGGCATCGTCAAAAAATACTCGTCGCTGATTATCCGATAGGTCGTCTGAAACGGTAAGTCTTTGACAGAGCTATATATTTTTTTACCCTATGATTTTAATAAGTTATTGTTTTTAAAGGAAAACGCAAAATGCAAGAAATGCAAGTTTTGAAGAAAGTTGATTGGAAGATGTTTTGGCGGTGTGTGCCGGTTGGAATGGTGGTCGGGGTGTGGTGTTTTGTGGGTGGAATGGCGTTGTATGGCTGCACCCAAGAACCCGAACCGGTTGCGAAAGAGCCAACAAAGGTACAAGCGATGGACAGACAGGCGGATTTGGAAGTTTTGAAAATAGAAAGCGCCTACGAGGCAATGAGTGTGGAGCAAAAAATGGAAGGAATTGTATATGAATAAGTTTAGAAGGCCTAAACGGGGACTTAGCCGAATCAAGAAATTGGCATTGAAACGGGCGGTCGAGGAAATCCGCGCCAAATACGGCGAGCGGGCGATTGTGAAGGGATGGCGCGAGCCAGAAGGGAAGTAAAAATGTTAAACAAGTTAAAACCCTGCCGCGTATGCAAACAAATGAAGCCTGAATATGCGTTTGCGTGGACTTTGGACAAAAACGGGGTACGGAAGCGGTCGCACCGATGTGCGAAATGTTGGGCGGAGCAGATGGAAAAGGAGGCTCGGGCAAATATGGAACGGCATCGAGAAGAACGCGGGACAAAGTTGGAATGGGGACGCCCCGCCGTCGCCCGCTCGGTTTGGGGTGACAGTTGGCCTGCCGCTCCCGCCATTATGGAGAACAAGCACTGGACGGCAACGGATACGCGCAAAGCGGATGCCGAATGGGCTTTGAAATTTAGGGAGCGTGTGAAATGAGCTACCGACAACGCAATACGGACTGGCAGGCATGGGGGCAACACCGCCGGCGAGCCACGAAGTTTATGGTGAAGCGAAACCGCGAGCAGGCAATCGCGGAATATCAGGCGCAGTTTGAAGATCAGGACGGCAAAGGTCGTCTGAAAGAAGAAAAGGAAATGAAAAATGGATAAGCAGGCAGTTTTGGAAAAAATCAAAAAGTGTTTGGCTTTGAGTAAATCGGCAAATGAGCACGAAGCGGCGCAGGCGATGAAACAGGCGCAGGCACTGATGAAAAAGTATGAAGTTGATGCTGTTGATGTTGTCTTGTCGGAAGTCTCCGAGCGTGGTAGCGGTCGGAAGATGGCAGTTAAATTGGCCGAATGGCAGTGGGCTGTCGCAAACATGATTTCCGAGGTGTTCGGGTGCAAATGTTATCAACAGGGAGATGCAATGGTTTTTTACGGTTTGGGTAACCGCGCCGAGATCGCTTCCTATGCTTTTGATGTGGTCTATCGACAGATTTCCGCCGCCCGCCGCGAATTTCTGAAAACCTGCCGAGCAAGAAAACCCTCAAACCGAACCTATCTTGCCGACCAGTTTTGTAACGGATGGATGATGGGGGCGTGGGGTGCCGTCAAAGAATTTGAGATGTCAGACGATGAAAAGGCGGTCATGGCTGACTATAAAAGAAAAAAACATCCACATATCGCCAAGGCGGTGGTTAGAGACGCCAAGTCGTCCAAACTGGACGGGAGTGCCGCGATGATTGAGGCAATAGCCAAGGGGCATTCGGCAGGGAAAAAAGTGCAACTGCACCACGCGATGAACGGCGCGGAAGGCGTTAAACAAATTGGAGAGCGGAAATGAACGAAAAAGATTTAATTGAATGGCTGGAAGACCGGGGGGAACTCATGGTCATGAAAAAGGACGGCGAGGGTTTCGTAATCGCCGCCCGCGCGCCGGACGGGATTTGGAAAACTGCCGAGGCGCAATCGCTGGCACGGGCAATAACAGTATGGGAGGAGATGTGATGAATATTGCTAAACCAAATAAAGAAGACCTTGATGCAGTATGGGAACTGGTCGCATTTTTAAACAAAATTGAGCAGGGTTTGAATCCGATTTACCAACCTGCCGACCCAGAGGATGAATACGATTTCGAATATCTGAGTGATGCGCCTGCGGATGAAGTGCTTGAAGTTTTGGAATCTAAGTCTGCCAACGCCTGTTTGTCTTGGATTATGACCGTATTGGATACCTTGCTGTCTTCGAATAACGACATTGTTGACCAAGAATCTAGTGTTTTGGATTTTTCCCCGAAATTTAAACAGGCTGTAAAGGATACGGAAAGATTGGATTTCTTGATTGAAGTTGGGTCAGCAGAATTTTCAAAACAAAATGGCCAGAAAACCTGTTGCAGCTTAACCGAATATGGCATTAGAGGCTATGGAAGCAATTACCGCGAAGCCTTGGATGATGTGATGAAAGAGTGGAAGGGGATGTGATGACTACCGGAATGATGATTTATCTCTTAATCTGCGGGCTGATTGGTTTGGCGCTGGTGGTTTTGGCACTAATGAGCCTGATTGAAAACTGGTTTAAGCAGTGTACTAAAGCTGTTGTTTTGGATGCCTGCGGTATGTTTTGGGGGCTGGTTGTTGTCCTTGTGGCGTTTTTGGCGATTCTTGGGGTGGTTAAATAAAGGAGCGGACATGAACATCGAAAAATTCAATCCCAAAAAAGACCCTAAATATAACAGTTTTATTTATCGGTTTTTGAAAAAGAACAAAAAAATAATACCGCATAGAGGTATGCCGGTTATCGCCAAATTTGACACACTGGGTATTTGGCGCATTGGGTGGCATGACACTGGTGGATGGTTTATCGGTGCTCCAATTGGTTTTTCACCTGGCGAAAAAGTAGAGATTTATGCATTTAAACCAGGCGGGAAAGTTATTGAAGAAGTCAGATGGAGTGATTATCAGCGTATCGGAGGCTGTGCAATTAACGAATTTGCGCATAAATGGCGCGAAGTTAATAAAAACAGTCGTTGTTGCGAATATTGTGGCCAATGGATTCGGCGAAAAGTCAAAACTGAAAAAATTATCCGTCGCCGCGATGTTTGGGAGATTGAAACATGATTTGCCGTTGTCCCAACTGTGGCTCGTCCAACAGCTTAGATAGCTTGGTCGGTGATGCCGAAGCAGCCGAAGTACTGAAAATGTTGCTGGAATTAGATGTAAATATAGGCAAGGCGGCGATACGGTATGTCGGTTTGTTCCGCCCCGCGAAATCGCAGCTCTCTTGGGCGCGTACCGCGAAGCTGTTGAACGAGTTGATGCCGATGATGAAAGCGCAGACGGCGGAGCGCGACGGCGTGTCCCATCCCGCCCCCACCGAGGCTTGGCTGCACGGCTTTAACGAAACGGTCAACGCCCGCGACCAAGGTCGTCTGAAACTGCCGCTGAAATCACACGGTTATTTGCTGGAAATTGTGAGCCAGTGGCAGGGTTCGGGGTTGCCCTCTCCCCAGCCCTCTCCCACGGGGAGAGGGGGCGAAGGCGGCGCGCCGTCCAAGCTGCGGCAGGGGGTGGCAGCCTTGGGCGCATGGGCCGGCGAAGATTGGGCAAAACAGGAAATCGCGGCAGGGTTTGCATTGCTCGCCGCGCTCAATCTGCCCAACCGCCCCGCAGCGCAAGACCTGCCGGTAGTCGCGGAAATTTGGTATCGGAAACTGATGGAATCTAAAGAAATCGTCTCGCCGGAGTATGACCCGATACGCATTCAGACGGGATTTAAGGTGTTGCAGCAGTCTGAAACATGGCCGCAACCCGCCGAACTGCTCCGCAACCTGCCGCCACGGTTGATACCCAGAGCGATGTTGGCAAAGCCCGCGCCGGACAAAGAAAAAGGCCGTCAGGAAATAGCGGCAGTGAAAGATGTTTTAAGCAAGAAAGGTCATTGAAATGAAAGAGTATGTTTTTAAAATTGTTGCGGAAAATGGGAAGTGTCGCGTTGAGTTGCCCGATATCAATATAAACGGTAAGGCTCAACCACCCGAACTGATGGCTGCGTTGACAAGGGAATTTTTAAACAGCGTATGCAGTGATGCCGCCCGAGATGCGGAAGGATTTATGAAGGCAGCCGTCGCTAATTTAAAAGCATTGCAACTGGCAAGACAGTTGAGAGATGCGGAACGAAAAGTAAATTAAGAAAGGAAAAAAACATGGCTAAAGCTAAAAAAACCAAAACTGAAGCCCTGACTGTGGGCATCCAAGACCGCGCCGACGCATCGGTGCAAATCAAGCGCATGGGCGATTTGCAGCGTGAAATCGAGCGTATCCAAGCCGACCACAATGATAATGTGGCCGAGCTTCAAAAACAGGCAGACGAGCGTGTTGCGCCCCTGATGGCGGAAATCAATGCCATCCATGCAGGCGTACAGGCATGGAGCGAAGCAAACCGCGATGCGCTGACAGATGGCGGCAAGGTCAAATTTGCCGACCTGACCACCGGCATTATCCGTTGGCGGAACAACCCGCCAAAATGCAGCGTCAGCGGTGTTGATGCGGTGCTGGCTTTATTGGAGTCCAAGCCCGAATTGGAACGCTTTATCCGCGTGAAGAAGGAAGTCAATAAAGATGCGGTATTAAACGAACCTGAGTTTTTCGCCGACAACCCTGTGCCGGGCATTAAGATTGTTCAGGGTAAGGAATTTTTCAGCGTTGAACCGCATAATCAGGAGTTGGCGTGATGGAAAACGTAAACTTAAATACCGATGAGCTGGAAGTTTTAAGAAATGCAGCACGTGATTCCTTCTACATCCATGCTCAAGTCGAAAACGCCAACCGCAAATTGGAAACTGCTCTTCGCGTTTGGGAAAAAGTGAAAGAAGGAGAAAAAGAAGCTATACGCGAACGAAAAAAAGCCTTTATTTATCACTGCGTCGGGGTGGTTTGGTTTGTTCTTGCAGGGGTTGTGTATTTTTTGAAGTAAAACGTTGGAACATTTAAAGCTGGATTAAAGGCCATCTGAAATGGGGGGACGCCTGTTTCAGACGGCCTTTTGACCTCGATTTTAACAACAGATTTAACCACTTGTTAAAATCTGTTGTTAAAATTTTACAATACTATATAAGCTAATATACTCTTCTTTTTTTTATAAAAACACAACATATTGTGTTTTTGTGGAATTGATGGAAAGATGATATTCCAACCCGAACTCGCGATATTTTTATAAATATATTAGAATTCAAATGCCGTCCAATTTTTAATTAACAACCAAAACTGAAAGGAAATATCATGCAAAAAACTTATTTTGAAGGATGGGATGTATAAAAGTGGAAATTGTTATTTTAATCTCTGGGCTAGGTACCTGTATCGCTACAGTTTACCTAGCCTTTTTTGCAAGTAAACAACTTGATGAACAGCGTATTCATCATAAGCAGAAATCTACGGTCGAGCTTCTGATTTCAAATAACAATAACCCATTTTATCGCGAGCAGCGCAAGTTGTTTGTTGATATGCGCCGAAATGGGAAAAATTTTACTGCTCTTGCCTGTAAAATTAATGAATCCGGTGCTCACGAAGGAGAAAATGCTACTATTTTGGCTGTTTTGAATTCGATTGAGTTTATTTGTGTGGGCATCAAAGAAGATATTTTTGATGAGGCTGTTTACAAAAGGATGAGCCGTAGTAGCGTGATTAATGACTGGAATACTTTAAAGCCATATGTAATGGAACTTAGACGCTCAAACGGGAACAATAAAAAGTTATTTTGTGAATTTGAGTGGCTGGCGGAAAAATGGATAGAAGAGGATAAATAGGTTTTCGGTAAAAGGTCGTCTGAAACGTTTTCAGACGACCTTTTTTCATGTCTGCCCGTTTCGCAAAAAAAAACAGCAGCTTACTACAACATATAGTATTTTATCTGTATAATATGCGGTAATTAATCAATATATTGTGTTTTAGGGGTTTGAAATGCGCCGTGCGTTGATTGCGAAAGTTAAAATCGCTCAAAAAGAGCTTGGTTTGGATGATGCGACGTATCGCGCGGTGTTGGAGCGCGTGACGGGCAAGCGGTCGTGTACCGAGTGCAGTATCCCCGAGCTGGAGCGCGTGGTCGAGGATTTGCGCCAGCATGGGTTTCAGCCGAAAAAAACGGCGGGACAACGACCGAACCGCCGCGATTCTGCCGATCCGATGATGCGCAAAATCGAAGCGCTGCTGCTGGATAACGGCTGGACTTGGAATTATGCGCACGGTACGGCGAAAAAGATGTTTAAGGTTGACCGCGTGGAATGGTTGTCCGACGGCAATATGCACAAGTTGGTGGCGGCTTTGCAGATTAGTGCGAACCGCAAGAAAAAGGAGAAAACGGGATGAGCTTAAATTGGGAGATGACGGAGCAGGATTTCAGGGATGTGGAACATCTGCTGCCGCACAGTGTGGTGGCGCTGATTACGGTCATCGGGCTGGAGGCGGCGTTTCACATGGTCAAGGTTTGGGGCGGGACGAATTACCCGATTTCCAACCGCCGCCGCAATACGCGCCAGAGCCGCATCTTGCACGCGCAACTGGTCGAGGATATCGGCGAGGAGGCTGCGGGGCGGTTGGAGCGTGCCTATGTCGGGCAGCCTTTCTTGGCCATTCCGCGCTGCTGGGACGCGATGCGCGAGCTGCGCAACCGGTTCATCCGCCGCCAGTATGATGCAATGAGCGCGGAGGGTTTGAGTGATTTGTTTATTGTGCGCGAGCTGGTGTTGGCGCATAAGCTGTCGACGCGGAATATCCGATACATTTTGAAAGAGGCTGACCGCGAAGCGGCGGCAAGGGCGCAGGCGGATTTGTTTGCGGCTTAGTTTTTGTTGTGCTTGTGTTGAGAATGGACCTTTTCCCCTGCCTTCGGGCGGGGATTTTTTTTGCCTGCATTCCGCTGAATGCAAGCCTGACGGGGCTTGGCGGTCGTCTGAAAAGGTTTAATGGGGTTTTAAAACTATCCTTTGTTTTTAAATTATCCATTTGAGGTATTTATGGCTCAACAAAAAGAACTCCCTTGGGTGGCTGAAGCGCGAAAGTATATCGGCCTCGCTGAAGTCCCCGGTAAAAACCACAACCCAATGATTTTGAATTGGCTGCACGGTTTGAAAGCTTGGTGGAAAGACGACGAGACGCCGTGGTGCGGCGTGTTCGTCGCTCATTGCCTGCGAATCGGCAATCGAGACATCCCGAAGGATTGGATGCGCGCCAAAGAATATGCCTTTGCCGGTAAACGCCTGTCAAAACCTGCTTATGGCTGCTTAGTGGTGTTTACGCGCCAAGGCGGTGGTCATGTCGGGTTTGTTGTCGGCAAGGACAAGGCAGGGAATCTGCTGGTTTTGGGTGGCAACCAAGGCAACCGCGTCAGCATTGCGGCATTTCCGGAATCCCGCGTGGCTGCGTATGTATGGCCGTCTGTCGGCGGTGCTGCGCTTGAACCTACTCCGGAACGTTACAACCTGCCATTGGGCGGTGTGGCAATGAGCAGGAGCGAGGCATGAAAAAGTCTCTGATTGCTTTGGCTTTGGCGGCATTGAAACCGCAGGTGCCTGAATTTGAAATTAAGCCTACCCGCGTGGGTAATCTAAAACAACATCCGAGCCTGCGCTTGGGTAAATCAGGCGTGGCAGCCGCGAAACGGGCGGCGCGTAAACGCAAAGCGAGAAAGTAAGAAATATGATTGACGGTTGGGATGGTTATTAAGATGCGCATTTTCGATATTTTCAAAAACCCCGCGACAGGCGGTATTTCTCATTCAAAGCTCTGGGCAAATGTTGCCTGCGCGGCGGGGACGGTTAAATTCGTCATGCTACCCGACCCTTCGGCAGAGGTTTGGGCGGTGTATTTGGGCATCGTGGGCGGCTATGCGGTGGCGCGCTCGCTGGTCAGCGTGAAGCGACAGGAGGTCGAGAATGAATCCGAATCTCGTGAAACTGTTGGCGAATAATTGGCAACCGATTGTCATCATCGCGCTTGTCGGTACGGGTTTGGCGGTGTCGCACCATCAAGGCTACAAGTCGGCGTTTGCAAAGCAGCAGGTCGTTATCGACAAGATGGAGCGCGAAAAGGATCAGGCCTTGAGGCTGTCGGCTCAAAACTACGCCCGCGAGCTGGAGCAAGCCCGCGAGAAAGCAAAACAATCTGAAGCCAAGGCGCACGCCGTCGGCGTGGCTTTGGCACAAAAACAGGCGGAAGTCAGTCGTCTAAAAACGGAAAACAAAAAGGAAATATCACATGTGCTTACTCAAGACCGTCAAAATGCAAGCGGCAGTTGTATTGACGGCTTTGGCCATCACGGGCTGCAGCTCTACAACCGCGCCCTCGGCTACGGAAATTAAGGTTGTCGAAAAGGCGGTCATGCCGACACCGCCCGCTGCGTTGATGGTTGCGCCGGTGCGCCCGCATGCGCCGAAAGACGGCAAGACGGCAACGCTGCTCGAACATGCTGCCGAGTTTGGTGGCTATGTTGCGGAGCTGGAAAACCAAAATCAGGCTTGGCGCGACTGGGCGGGCAATCACTCCCGCAAAGTCGGCGACTGACAAAAAAGCCCGCGTAGGGCGCGGGCTGAGGGTGAAAGCGGATTTTATACCTCTTTTACAGGGGTGGCGGCGGTAGTGCTTTTCAGCAAATCGACTGCGTGCTGGCAGTTTTGCTTGCTGGTGTAGCCTTCGCCCTGAGCGATGATTTCATGGTTGGCTGCTTTCAAACGCCAACGGTATTCGCCTTTTGCGTCTTTATAGATTTCAAAATACATAAGGTTTCTCCTATGAATGAGTACACGTTTTCTTACCGATTTGACGGCAAGTCCTGGTCATTGAGCATTTGGGCGGACAGCCCTGAAGAAGCCCGGGCAAAATTTCGGGCTGCACGGGAAAATGCGCAGTATGACGGCGAAGTTGTAACAAAGATTTATACATTTGTAAATATTTCGTGGGTTAAGAAGTTGTACAGACGGATAAAATATTTAATGGGTATCAAAGAATGACCTACCGTGAATTAGTTGAGCGTCAGTTGGCTGTGCGCCATGCCGATTTGGAATTGGGCTTAAGCCGCGCCCGCGAACAAGAGCCGTTTGTCATCCATGTTTCTAATCTGCTGGATAAGGCAGGGTTTGAATATACGGTACGGATGAATAAGGATTTTCAGACGACCTTTAACCTTGAATATCCAAATACAAACTACGACACCTTTAAGCGTGCAGTTTGGCAGACGATTTCGGCGTATTACTGCATTTGTAACGATGGGGATGGACTCGAAATTTCCAGCAATCGCCCTGACGGCTACTCCGTCCGTATCGTATTCGGCGATGTGCCGGTTTAAGGGGTTTTAAATGGACTTTGAATTTGGTTTTAAAACCATTTGGCCGCTTTTGACGGCGGCATTTTGGTTTTGGGTCAACGGCATTTCGGGTCGTCTGAAAGAGGCGGATAAGCGCATTGAAGGCCTGAAAGAAGAGCTACACGAAGTCAAGCTCTCTTATCACACCAAGGCGGACGCCAAGGCAGACAGCACTAATATTGCAGCAGCGTTGGAACGGATTGAAAACAAGTTAGAAAAAGTAAACGAAAAACTGGACAGGAAAGCGGACAAATGAGCGACCCGATTTTAGAAGCCTTGGCGCGTATCGAAGCCAAACAGGATGACCTGCTCGCCAATCAGGCGCGTATGGACGAGGAATTGCAGCAAATTAAGAAAGACTGCAAGAAATCTGCGGCGGTTTATGGCGGTCTCGGCGGCGTGATTGTAACGACCGGCTGGGAATTGTTGCGAGCCAAGTTCGGAGGCTGATATGGCACACCCGAAAGAAACCCGCGAAAAGCTGCGCCGACTGTACGTCAGCGACGGACAGACGCTCGAAATCGCGGCGATGATGTGCGAAATCCCGACCGCGACCGCCCGTAGCTGGAAACGCGCCGCCAAAGAGACAGGCGACGATTGGGACAAAGTACGCGCCGCCTACACGCTGGCGGGCGGAGGCATCGAAGACTTGAGCCGTTCGCTGTTGGCGGGTTTTTTAGTCCAATATCAATCGACGATGACGATGTTGCAAGACACGTCGGTCGAGGAGCTGATGCCGTCCGAGCGCGCCAAATTGTTGGCGAGCCTGTCCGACGCGTTTACCAAGACGGTGGCGGCGAACGCAAAAGTGATGCCGGAAACGTCGAAACTGGCGACGGCGATTGAGGTGTTGGAATTGTTTGGCGAAGTAGTCAAAGAGCGATACCCGCAGCACTTGCAGGCTTATGTCGAGCTGGTCGAGCCTTTGGGTGTGGAAATTGAAAAGAAATACAGGTAAGCGAAATGCAGAAGGTTGAATACACCCATAAGGGATGGTTTTTATTTTGTCCAATTTGGATTGCGAATTGGGACAGCGAAGTGCCGACAGTTGCGCCGCGTTATAAGCTGGAGCCGTTGTTTTGGCTCGCCGACCAGTTTTTTTACTTTATGTCCGCTATGAATGAAATGAAAACGGGAGAGCCGTTGCCCTTTTGTTTCATGGTTAATCAAAAGCCGCTGAAAAAGCCGGTTGTCCACTATTACGAATAAAAAAATGAAGTCCAAAGAGTTTTTAAAGTCGCTTGCCGAATACGCCGCCCAACTCCGCCAAATCATTGAGGCGGAGGTGGACGGCTTTGACGCGTCGCCGGCAGCCATTACCGAGCGTCGGGCGAAGGTTTTAGACCCAGTCAACGGTTACGAATATTTCGTAAACACATATTTTCCGCATTACGTCAGGTCGCCTGAAAAGTCGCTGCTGCACAAGTTTTTATTTTCCCGACTGCCCGAAATCTTGAGGTCGTCTGAAGGCATCAACGAGGCAACCGCCGCCCCGCGCGGCGAGGCGAAATCGACGCTGGTTACGCAACTGTTTACGCTTTGGTGCGTGGTAACGGGGCGTAAGCATTACGCGGTCATCGTGATGGACAGTATCGACCAAGCCTATCCCATGCTGGAGGCCATCAAGGCGGAGCTTGAGTTCAACCCGCGCCTTAAAACCGACTTTCCGGAGGCTTGCGGACAGGGGCGTGTTTGGCAGGCGGGGACTGCGGTAACGGCAAACGAAGTCAAAATCCAAGTGGCGGGCAGCGGCAAAAAGTTACGCGGTCTGCGCCACGGCCCCTACCGCCCCGACCTTGCCATCCTCGACGATATTGAGAACGACGAACAGGTACGCAATCCCGAGCAGCGTGACAAACTCGAAACATGGCTGAAAAAAGCCGTCCTTGCCTTGGGCGGTGCGGGACAGAAGTTTGACGTGATTTATATCGGTACCATCCTGCACTACGACAGCGTGTTGAATCGCACGTTGAACAACCCGTTTTGGCACGCGACCAAGTTTAAAGCCATGCTCGAATGGCCTGGCCGCATGGATTTGTGGGACAGGTGGGAGGAGCTTTACCGCAACGACGGCGAAGAGGTGGCGCAGGCGTTTTATCTCGCCAACAAAGATGAGATGGAGCGTGGCGCGGTCACTTCTTGGGCGGCGCGTGGTGTGTTGGCGCTGATGAAAATCCGCGCCCGCGACGGCCATGCGACATTTGATTCGGAATATCAAAACGACCCGGTCAGCGGCGAAGATGCGCCGTTTGCCGAAAACATCAAATACTGGTCGGAATTGCCGGACGATTTGGTGTACTACGGCGCGCTCGACCCGTCATTGGGTAAAGCGGGCGCGGGGCGCGATCCGTCGGCGATTTTGGTCGGCGGTTATCAGAAATCAACGGGGCGTCTGTTTGTAACCGTCGCCCAAGTCAAAAAACGCCTGCCTGATTTGATTATCGAGGACGTGATCCGCATCCAAAAAGAGGCGCGGGTCAAGCCGGTATTGTGGGTGGTGGAGACGGTGCAATTCCAAGAGTTTCTCAAGGACGAGCTGATTAAGCGCGGGGCGCGGTCGGGTGTGCATATCCCTGTGCGCGGTATCAAGCCGTCTTCGGACAAGATGTTGCGGATTGAGACTTTGCAGCCGCATATGGCAAACGGGCTGATTTTGCTCAACCCCGACCAAAAGACACTGATTAGCCAGTTGCGCCATTTCCCGAAAGCCGACCACGACGACGGACCCGATGCGCTGCATATGCTGTGGATGGCGGCAACGACGGGCAATGTGTCAAACAGGGTGCGTGCGATTGATTTGCCTGCGCCGATGTTGGAGGTTTAAAAATGTGTGATGTGAGAGAACGTATAACCGCTCGTGAAAAAGAGCTGACAGAGGATGTCGAGTACCTCGAGCGTGGTTTGGATAAAGCGATTGCACATCTGCAAGAGGTTGTCTCCTGCTATAAGGCTGGGCGGCTATTAAATCTACATTTTATTGTCGCTGAAATTGAAGGTTTTTTGGCGGCTCGCGGCGAAGAGTATTGATTTTAAGGTCGTCTGAAAACGGTTTCAGACGACCTTTCGGAGTAAAAATATGTTCGGATTGATTAAAAGCGCAACGCGGAAAACCGCCATCAAGACATTGACGAGCGCGACTGAAGATGCGCTGGAAAGCCTGTTTTCGAATATGGAAGGCACGGACGCGCTGCTTTCGCGCCTCGGTGTGGACAGACAGCAGGCATTGGACGCGGTGGTGGGTGATGACGAGGTGGCTGCCTGTTTAGAGGATTTGCACGCAGCCATGCTCAACAAGCCTTGGCGGATTTACGGCGAGGATTTGGGCGACGAGGATAAAGACCGCCTGTGGAAAACGCTTAAACGCCACCTGCCCGCGCTTGCCGAAATCGTCCTGACGGCGCGTCTGGGCGGCTATGGTGTCGGTAGGTACGTTTATCAGCCCGAACCCGACGGCTTTTTGACGATTAAACACATCAGCAACAAGAGCGGCGAATTGGCGAAATATATCCCCTATCGCGACGGCTCGCTGGTGTATCGCGGTACCGGCGGCGAGGAGGCTTGCAATACAGATGTGCTGTATCTCTTTATTGCCCATCGTGCGACATCGACCAATCCTGCGGGCGAAATGGCGGCGGCGCGGCTGTATGCGCCGGTTGCCCTGCGTAAAAAAGGCTTTATCTATGCGGCGCAATTCATTACGCGCTACGCCCAACCGTATTTGGTTGCCAAAATCCAGGCCAATACTAAAGAAGACCATGATGACTTTATGAGTCGGTTTCTTACGTTTGTTAGCGGTGGAGCGTTGAGTCTCGACCGTGAGGACGATGTGATGATGTTGCAAAACAGCGCGGACGGCCAGGCATTCCGCCGTCTGGAAAACCTCGCCAATGCGCGTATCCAAAAAACGCTGTTGGGCAAGGTCAAAACCAGCGACCTTGAAACCGCCAGCCGCGCTAGCCAAGAAACCGAAGAAAACAACCGCGACGAGCGCATCGGCGCGTACCTTGCCCTTTTGTCCCGCGCCGCGCAGCACTTTATCGATGCGCTCGTGATGGTCAACAACGCCTACGGTAAGGCCATCAACGCGCCCAAGGGCGTATGGTTTGAGTTTGAAGACGAAATCAAGGTCGATAAAACCCGCGCGGAACGCGACAAGATGTATATGGATACCGGGCAACTGGTGTTGACCGAGGCCTACTACCGCGACATCTTGGGTTTTGAGCCGGAGCATTTCGAGCTGCGCGACCCAAAAACGTCGTCTGAAAACCCCGCGCCCGCCAAATTCAGCCTGCGCCTGTCTGACGGCCTTGCCCATAATGCGCCTGATACGGCGGAGCAGGCAATCGCACGTCCGAAAATGGAAGCGGTGTTGGGTTTGCTGGAAAGCTGCAAAGACTACGCCGAATTTGAGGCGAAATTGTCCGAGCTTGATTTGAGCAAGGGCGACAATCTCTTGATCCAGCGTTTGGTTTCAGACGGCCTTTCGGCTTGGGCTGACGGAGCAGGCGATGGACGGGATTGAATACAACTTCGCCGGCTTAGTCGATAAAGCTGCTTTCGAGCATTTCAAGGCTAAGAAAATCCTGCCCGGATTCAGTCATTACGATGTTTGGCTGTATCAACACAGTCTTGCGTTTACCGTCGCCAAGATGATGGATGCGGATATGCTTGCCGAAGTCAAAGATGCCATCGAATCCGCGCAACAAAACGGTACGGCGTTTGCCGATTTTAAAAAGCGTTTAAAACCGTATTTGATGGCTAAAGGCTGGTGGGGCGAGCAAGTGATGACCGACCCGCTGGACGGTGAGCCGAAATTGGTACAGCTCGGCAGTACGCGCCGTCTGAAAACCATCTTTAATACCAATATGCAGGCCGCCTTTGCGGCGGGGCAGTGGCAGCGGATACAGGCAAACAAAAAAGCCCTGCCGTATTTGCGCTACAACCATTCCGCCGCCGGGCATCCGCGCGACAGCCATAAACGCTACTACGGTTTAGTCCTGCCGGTTGACCATGATATTTGGAAAGTCATTTTTCCGCCCAACGGCTACGGCTGCAAATGCTCGGTGTCCGCGCTGACCCGTCGGCAGGCGGAGCGTGAGGGCATCAGAGGCGAGCCTGATGTGGATATGGTCGAGTTTACCAATCCGCGCACAGGTCAAACGGTATTGATTCCCGACGACATCACGCCGAGTTTTGCACATAACCACGGCGACCGATTGGGTGCAATGGACGCGCTGTTTGGCGGGCGAAACGGCGAAGAGGCACTGGCCGCCATGATTGCCGAGCGCGAGGCGTGGTTGGACAAACGCTATAGCGTGCCGTCTGACAAAGTGGCGGTGTTGGCTTTGCCGGACAAGGTATCGGAAAAAGAAGTGCGCAGGCTGACAAAAGAGCAGTCTGCCAACAATACCAAAGACCACGAGGCGAGAGCTGCGGCAGCGTGGCAGGCTGAAACGGGGGACAGATTGGAAGTGTTTGATTTGCCCGTGGAGAAAGGCAAAGGACAAGCCGATTATCTGATTGTTTCAGACGACCTGCCCCGCGAGGAATGGGTAAAACTGGATTTTATGTTTACCGAAAATCCCGACCGTGCGGAATTGATGAACCGTTATTTTGCACACACCGCCGGGGCGTGGAATACTAAGGTTGAAAAAATTCAGGAGCATTTTGATAAAGCCGATATTGTCCCACTTGATTTACGCCACCTGAATGCGGCGAACCGGCATAAATTGTTGCAGTATGTGTTATCATTGCCGAAAGAACAGCGGGATAAAGTCCGCTTATTGGTAAAAATATCGGAGTAAGTCATGCCGTCTGAACTGTATGTCAGCCGCGAAGTAAAAGTATTTTTAGGCGGGAAAACCGCCCCGTCCGAATTGTTGGACTATCTGTATCCGCGCCTTGCCGAAATCGACAAGGAAGCAGCCGAGCAAATGCAGGGCGAGTTTTCGGGCTGCGTATTTTCGATTGCGGATTTGTCCGCTGCGGCATTCGCCCGTGTGCGCGGATGGATACTTGAGGCTGCTGAAAAGTCCGAGTGGATTAAGCCCTACAAAGCCGATTTAAAAGCCGCGCTTGAAGCTGATCCGAGATTTAAACCTGTATAACCCGAAGGTCGTCTGAAACCGTTTCAGACGGCCTTTTTTCATAACCGCCCAAATTTCGCGTTTAAGCGCGTTTTAGCGGTCAGGGTAGGCAAAGATATATCCGAGAGTTTAAATGCAATCTGATGCAGCCCTAAAAGCCCTCTGAAAACGTTTTTTAAACCGCCACCGTCTGCATTTTGAAATATCCTCCAAAAGGTCGTCTGAAACCTGAAATACGGTTTCGGGCGGCCTTTTGCATTTTAGACGGCAAAGTGAAGTCATGCCGCCGTCTGTTTGCCGTCATGCGTTGCACAATAGCGGATATGAATACGAAAACATCACCCCTCAATATCAAATTGTCCGCCGCGCTGCCGGTTGCCTTGGCGACCCGTGCGGATGATGTGCGTACCTTTAAAGGCGTCACCAATTCGGGTAAGCCGTTCGGCTACGGCGGTTATCCAACCGTCGTCGATTTGGCGGAGCTGTCGCACAAAGCGTCCGTCCCCGTCCTGCTGGAGCATTCGCCGCTGAAAATGGCGGGCGTGTGCAGCCTGTCGGTAACGGCGGATGGCCTGATTGCGGAAGGCAGTCTATTGTCCAACGAGTTTGGCACGCAGATCGCCGAGGCAGCCGACCAAGGTTTTCCGTGGGAAATGTCGGTTTACGCGCAGGCGGAATCCTACGAAGAATTGGCGGCGGGCGCGGTATTGTCCGTCAACGGCAACGAAGTAACGGGTCCTGCGGTGATTTTGCGCCGCTGCACCATCCGCGAGGTGTCGTTTACCGCCGTCGGTGTGGACAGTGAGACGGAGGCGGTGGTGTTGTCGGACGGCAGCCCCTTGCCGGATATTTTTAAACAACCTTTGGAGTTATCCATGACACCCGAAGAAAAGCAAGCGTTTGACGAACTGAAGGCAGAAGTCGATACGCTCAAGGCTGAAAAAGCCGAAGCCGAGAAAAAGCTGAAAGAAGCCGAAGCGGCTGCCAAGAAAAACCAAGTCAAGGCGAAATTGTCCGCCGCAGGTTTCAAAGAAGTCGAAGACGGCAAGTTTGAAGGATTGTCCGACGCAACCATGACCGTGCTTTTGTCTGCCGATATTGCGGCGGCTGAAGCCATGATTGCCGATTTGACGCCGAAAGCAGCACCGTCTGTCGTGCCGCCCGCGCTGTTTAGCGAAGGCGCAGGCAGTGGCAAGCCTGAAGAAACTGCCGCAGAAGGTAAATTCTCTATTGCCAGCCGCAAAGGCTCATTGGGAGGCTCTTATGTCTAAAGTCAAAACCGAAATCCTCGGCCCTGCTATTTCCGACTTTTTGAAGTACGAAGCGACGCCGCAGACCCGCGTTGCCGTTGCCGCCGATGCCGGCACGAAGGCGGGCAAGTTTGTCGAGTACCCGCTGCGCGGCAAAAAGCTGGTGGCGTTGACCGATGAAGCCGACGGCAAAGTCATCGTCCAACCGCTCAACTGCATCATCGACCTGTCAAAAGTCGCCGATGCGGATGTCAAAGCGGCGACCACCGGCAAAACCTTGGACGCGCTGAAAAAAGAAGGCGACGCATACGGCATCGTTTACCAAGGCACACCCGCCGCCTGATTTCAGACGACCTTTAAACCCGATTTAACAAGGATACATCATGCCTTTATCCGATAACAGCAAGTTTGGCGTGCAGGCTTTGACCACCGCCGTCAACAAAATCGACCCGGGCGCAAGCCAAATCCGCGAACTGGGTATTTTCGAACCCGAATATCTGACCACCACTTATGCCGACATTGAGTTCCAAGACGGCAAAGTCAGCTTGGTTGCCAGCAAAGAGCGCGGCACATCCGGTCAGGCGGTCGAAAGTCCGAAACGCACCGTCCGCACCGTCAAAATCCCACACCTGCCGATTCACGACGTCATCCGCGCCGATGACGTGCAAAACCTGCGCGCTTTCGGTACGACCCAAGCCGCGACCGTCATGGACAAGGTCAACGAAAAGCTGGCCGGCGGCAAATCCGACCTTGAATACACCCGCGAGCATCTGATGCTCGGCGCGTTGCAAGGCAAGATTTTGGATGCGGACGGCAGCGTGATTTTGGACATCAACACCGATTTCGGCGTTACACGCAAAACGCAAAACATCGAATTGTCGAAAGACACGACCAAAGTCGGCGCGGTATTGGACAAACTCTTGTCCGAACAACGCCAAAAATTCAACGGTGCGCAAGTGCGCGGCTGGGTTGTTTATTGCGGCATGGAGTTTTTGAGTGCGCTCAAAGAGCATAAGTCCATCTTCGAAGTGTACAAACGCTACGACGAGGCACGCGCCTACCGCGAAGGCGATACGCTCAATCCGACCGAATTTGTCCACAAAGGCATCCGCTTTATCGAGTATGCCAACCATTTCGGTAGCGATGCTGACATTGCGGCAGACAAAGCGATTCTGCTGCCTGTTGGCCGCAACCTCTACAAAGAGTATTTCGCGCCTGCCGACATGAACGCGACCGTCAACACCCGCGCCCTGCCGTATTACGCCAGCCGCGAGAAATTGCAGCACGACAAAGGCTGGAGTCTGCATGTGCAGTCCAACCCGCTGCCGATTGCGCTGCGTCCCGAGTTGTTGGCAACGCTGACCATGTCTTAAACGGATTTCAGACGACCTTTAGGGCAAGTTTAAAGGTCGTCTGAAAACGGAGGACGGCATGATTACCATCCAAGACATGATTACCCGCTTCGGCGAGCAGGAAATGGCAGAGCGGTCGAATCACGAAAACTACGAATACATCAACGAAGATGTATTAAACGCGGCAATCGCCGATGCGGAAGAAGAGGCGGCAAGCTACCTTCGGGCGGCGAAACTGTTTTTTACCGACGACACCGCGCCGCAGGTTTTGAAAATCAAAGTCTGCGACATCGCCCGCTACTACCTCTACGACGACGCGGTAACAGGCATTGTTGAGGAGCGTTATCAGTCGGCGGTCGCCTGGCTGAAGATGGTCGTCAAAAATCCGAATATGCTGGACGAGACCCGCGTATCGGATGACCGCAAACCGTCAACTTGTGCCGTTTATGTCAATGCCGAACCCAATTTGCGGGAATGGCTGAAGGAGTAAGCGATGCGGATTACGGTATCGCACGATTTATCGCGTATCGCCCAAAGCCTGAACCGCCTGTCGGGAAGGCTGAACGGCAGCCTTGAAGAGCCTTTGCGCGCTATCGGCGGCATCCTCGAATCCTCGACCCGCCGCCGTATCGCCGAAACCAAAACCGCGCCTGACGGCAAACGCTGGGCGGACGTATCCCCCGCTACGGCAGAAGCCAAAAACGGACGCGGCGGGATTTTGGTGGACCACGGCAACCTCTTGGCAAGTATTACGCACGAGGCATCGGCAAAAAGCGTGATTACCGGCTCAATCATGGGCTACTCGGTTTATGTGCAGGAAGGCACGAAAAACATGCCGGCGCGTCCGTTTTTGGGCTTGTCTTCGCAAAATTATCAGGACATCGACGATTTAATGTCCGATTGGCTGGAAGGATTGATTGTCTGATATGGCTTTAAAACAGCATGAAAACTTATTGGCGGTCTATCCCGAAATCCTAGGTCGTCTGAAAACCGTCAAAGGTATCAAGGCAGTCAAGGAGATCGGCGAACTTGCCGAGCTGCTCGCCCAAGGCACGGCGAAACGCAAAGCCGCCCCGCTGGATGGCGCGGTCTATGTTGTTTTCGGCGGCTCGACCTTTGCCGACGAAGCGAAAAACGGCAAATACCTGAAATCGACGCTGCACTTTACCTTTGTTCTGGCGCGAAGCTATACCGCCAACGGCAAATCCACGCTGTACGAGGTCGGCGAGACCCTGACGGCAATCCAACGGGCGTTTTCAGGCTGGGATGCGGGCGACGAATATGCCGTTACCCCCTTCCGCCGCATCGCCTCGCCATCCATCGAGTACAACGACGGCTTTGCCTTTTACCCTATTTCATTCGCCTGCGACACCGTGCAGGCGGCAAACTAAAGGAGCTGCCACATGGCAAAACAAAACGACCACGGCTTAATCTTTGAGGGCGACGTCAAGGTACGCAACCTCAATCAAAAAGGCTCGGGCTTTATCGACATCGGCAATACCACCGCCCTGACCACGCAGACCAGTGTAGAAACCAAAGAGCGCGTGTCCAAGCAAAAAGGCACTTACGGCAGCGCGTTGGACAGCCTGAAAACCGTCAAACCCACCGAAATCGGCCTGAAACTCGACACCTTCGACAAAGACAACCTCGCGCTTGCCCTGATGGGCGAAGCCGCCGTCATCGCGGCAACGGCGCAGACCGTTACGGACGAGACCGTAACCATCGGCAAAAAAGGCATGGCGTACAAACTGGCAAACGGCAACATCGACCCGGCTACCGTCAAAGTCAAAAACAAGTCCAAAGCTGCCGTTGATGCGGCGCATATCGACATCAACGCCACCTTGGGCATGATTACCATCCTGCCCGCCGCCGACACCGTCAACGACGGAGAAGACATCACCGTCGAATACAAAACCCGTGCATCGGGCGGCTACAAAGTATCCGCGGCCACCTTGTCCCGCTTGGACTTGGAAATCTATGTCGACGGCCGCAACCGCGTTACCGGCGAGGCGGGCATCCTGCACATCCCCCATGCCGTACTGGCGGCGGACGGCAGCATCGACTGGTTCGGCGACGACTTCAACGAAGCCGAATTCAAAGGCACGGCGGTATTGGCTTCGGGCGAGACCTCGACCTATTCCTTCACGTCGTACAACAACTAAAGATTCGGGCGGCTTATGCGGATTGGCGGGTTCGCCGGTCGGGCTGTCCGATAAACGGCAAAAAGGTCGTCTGAAACGGGCTTCTGCGTGTAGGCGCAGCGGCGGTAAGTTTCAGACGACCTTTTTTAAACGGGTTTTAAACAGGGTTGATTATGGCAAACATCCAAGCGGGTATTGAGATTAAGGCGGGCGTGTCCGGTGCCGAAAACATCGACGCGCTGGCGCAGTCCATCGAGGCGGCGGGCATCGATACGGGCAAACTGACGGAAGAAGCGAAAGAGCTGGGCGCGACGCTGGCGAAAGCCCAAGCCCAGCAGGCGGCGATTGCGGAATATAAGGCGTTGTCGGCGGAATTGGACAACACCGCCAAAGAAATGCGCGCCTTGGACGAGCTGACCGCGACGCTTGAAAAATCCATGCGCGGCGGCGGTACGCAGCAACAGCAGGCCGATTTGGCGAAACTGCGCGCCGAATCCGAACGCCTGGCAAAAAGCGAAACCGAGCTGACGGGCAAACTGTATGCCGCCCGCGATGCGATGTCGGTGTCGGGCGTGTCCGTCAAAAACCTTGCTGCAGAAGAGGCGCGCCTGTCGTCCGAATCCGCCGCCGCAACGGCGCAGCTCGACCGCCTGACTGCCGAAGCGCAAACCCTAAAAGCCATCGCCGATGCCAAAATCCAGCTCGGCATCGATACCGACGATAAGGCGCGGCAGGAAATCCAAAAGACCAAAGACGCTTACGAGCTGCTCAAAGACAGCGGCACGCTCTCGCACGAGGAATTGGCGCGGGCGGCGCAGCTTCAGGAAGGCAAGGTGCGCGAGCTTGAAGCCAGCCTGAAAGGCGTGAAGCCGTCTATTACCGAGGTCGCTTCGGAGATTCAGGGCTTGGTCGGTGGTGCGGGCGGCTTGGCGTTTGCCACCCGCGAGGCGATGAAGTTTGAAACCGCGATGGCGGGCGTGAAAAAAGTTGCCGACGGTACGGACGAGCAGTACGCCCAACTTTCAGACGAGCTGAAGAAAATGGGCGCCGAATTGGGCATTTCCGCCGCCGAAATGGCGGATCTTGCCGCAGCGGGCGGACAGCTTGGCATTCCGATTGATAAGTTGTCGGAATTTACCGCCATCGCGTCCAAGATGTCGGTTGCCTTCGGGATGAGCGCGGAAGAGGCAGGCAATGCCGCCGCGACGATTGCCAACGTGTTCCAGCTCCCAATCGGCGAAGTCGAGAAGCTCGGCGATGCCATCAACGTTTTGGGCAACAATACCGCTGCCCGTGAAAAAGACATTGTTGCGGCGATGGCGCGTATCGGCGGTACGGCGAAACAGTTCGGCTTGGCCGCAGACGAAGCCGCTGCGCTTGCCGACGCCTTTATCGCATTGGGCAAACCGCCCGAAGTGGCGGCGACCGCCATCAATGCGCTGTTGCAAAAACTGCAAACGGCGCAAAGCCAGGGCAAGGGTTTCCAAGACGCGCTCGCGTCCATCGGTACGTCCGCCGACGAGATGGCGGCAAACATCGCCGCCAACCCGCAACAGGCTCTGACCGAGTTCCTGCACAAACTCGAAGGCTTGGACAAACAAAGCCGCGCCCTGACGCTCTCGCAACTCTTCGGAACGGAATACAGCGACGACATCGCCCTCTTGGTCGGCTCGCTGGGCGAATACGAAAAGGCTTTGGGCTTGGTTGCCGACAAGGGACAGGTCGTCGGCGCAATGCAAAAAGAAGTGGCAAACGCCATGTCCACCAGCGAGGCGCAGATTGCCAAAGCCAAGCAGAAAATCGTCAACGTCGCCATCGAAGTCGGCGAGAAGCTGCTGCCTTTGGTGTCTTTGTTGGCAAGTACGGTGGGCGGCGTCGCCGGAGCGGTTGGCGCAATTACCGAAGAATTTCCCGTTTTGACGCAGCTTGCCGCGCTGTTTGCGGCGGGCGCGGTTGCCGTCAAGGCTTATGAGGCGGCTGTCCGCCTGACGGGCGGCGCGGTATCGGCATCGTTTGCGACCCAGCGTGTCAGCATTGAGGCAACCAAGGCATCCATCCTGACGACCACTGCCGCTGCCCGAGAGCTTGGCGTCGCGCTCAAATCCGCTGCCGCCGGTAACGGCTTTGGTAACGGAGCGGCTGCTGCGGGTGTGTTGGCGCAAAACCTTAAACTGGCTGCGGCCAATGCGGGATTGTTGGCTGCTGCTGCCACTGCCGGATGGGGTGTGGGTGAATGGCTGCGCGAAAATACCGATTTTGCCAAGATTTTTGGCGATAGCCTCGGGCGCGTACTCGCCATGTTGGACAGTTTCTTTACAACAGGCAGTCTGGACAAATACCGCGAACATTTCAAAACTGAAGCCCAAATCAAGCGCGAGTTGGAGGAGGCAGATAAAAAAGCGCAAGAAGCTGCTGAAAAGGCCGCTGCCGCCAAAGCCAAAGCCGCTGAAGAAGAGGCAGCCGCCGTCAAAGCCCTGCAAGCCGAATATCGAGCTTCCGCTGCCGAGCAGGCGGCGTTGGAGCGCAGCATGGCCGCCTTGCGTGCCGACGGGCGCGAAAACGGCGACTTTTACAGCGAGCTGGCAATCAAACTGGAAAACGTGCGCGATAAAACCGCCAAACTGAAAGCCGAGCTGGATAAGAAAAATATCAAAATCAGCGCGGACACGGGCGAACTTGCCGAAGCGCAAAAAGCCCTCGAATCTTTGGGGCTGACGGCTGAAGAAGTAACCACCGGCATGAGCAAAAAAGCGGCGGAAGGGATTGCCAACTTTTCCACCGCCGCCGCCAAGTTCGGCAACGATGCCGAGCAGATGTCGCGCCTTTTCCAAGCAGCGTTAAAGCAGATGGACAGCCCCGAAGCGGTCGAAAAACTGAAAGCCGCCTTGGAGGACGCGGGCAAGCAGGCAGGCATGACCGCTGAGGAAATCAAAAAAATCGGCGATGCCGCTCCTGTCGCGTCCGATAAGGTTGCCGATGCATTTGCCAAAATCGGCGTGGACAGCAAAGCCGTAATGACGGGTATCAGCAGCGACGCACGTCAGGCGTTTGCCGACTTTAAGGACGCATCCGAACAGGCGGCGGCTGCCGGTCAAAAAGATGCCAAGCTGATGCAGGCGGCGTTTGAGCAGATGATGGGCAAACTCAAAAGCAAGGAGGAATTTGCCGAGTTTCAACACCAGCTCAAAGCCAGCGGCGACGCGGCATTGTTGACGCAGGAGCAGCTTGCCCGTTTGGGCGATGCAGCGTCAGGCGGTGCGGAAAAAGCCAAAGCCGCCTATCAAGGACTGAACGATACGGCCGCGCAGGCGGGCGAGGCTGCAAAAAACGCCCACGACAAGGGCGCGCAGGCGGCGGAAGGTCATGCCCAGTCTGTCGGCAAGGTGGCCAAGGCTAACGATGAGGCGGCGGCCAGCGCGGAAAAGGCGGCGGCAGCGACCGAAAAAGCTGCCAAAGCCGTTACCGACTACGGCTACCGGCTCAGTCAGACGGGCGGCTATGTCAAGTTCAATAACGAACAGCTCGAGTTGATGAACCAAAAATTCAGGGGCGTCAAAATCGGCATGGAGGCGACGCTGCAAATCGGGCGCATGAAGGACTACACCCAGCAGATTTACCTTGCCAACTCCGCCATGCAGCGGTTGAGCGACGCAACGGCGCAGGGTGCGTTGACGCAGGGTGTCCTGAACGATGCCGCCAATGCGGCCGCCCGTGCCGCCGACAAGCTGGGCAATACCGAGCTGACCAAGTTTCGCAATGCGATTGCCGACGCGCAACGCCGCCTGAACGCGCTGCGCCAAGAGGCAAGCGACGCGACGCGCGCCCTTGAGGCGGAGCTTGCCGAACTCAACGGCAACGCCGAGGCGGGCTACGTTTTGCAGCAAGAGAAAAAGCTGCGCGAATTGAATCAGAAGCTGGCAAGTGCCAAGCAACTGGGACAGGGCGACATTGCCCGCGAATACCAGCGTCAAATCGAGTTGCAGCAGCAAATCTACGACCGCCAACGCAACAAACGCGCCGAATCTGCCGCGCAGGAACGCGCCCGCAGCCAAAACACGGCAAGCGGCAGCAACAATGTGGCGCGTCAGTTGCAGCAAATCGGCAATCCGCAGGTCAACGTCAATACAGACGACCTTAACCGCCTTTTGGCGCAGCGCGACGAGGCGGTCGCCAACAAAGCGGTCGGCAGCCTGATGACGCAACTGGAAAACTCGTTCAAGCGGACGAGTTAATCCAAGCGGCAAATACAAACCCGACTGCAACCATGCCAAGCCCCGATTTTCGGGGCTTTTGCTTTAATGGGGTTTTATATTTAGGCAAAGGTCGTCTGAAATGGCCGATTGGATTTTAAAGCGCAAGGACACCGGCGCAACCGTCCGCCTGCCGCAGGATATGCGCTGGGAGGATGAATTTGGTTGGAACAAGGTGGCACAGGCCGCGCCGCAGCGCACGCTGTCGGGCGGGCTGGTCGTCCAGCAGGGTATCAAAACAAACGGCCGCCCGATTACGTTGTCGGGCGATTGGGTATGGCTGGACTTGGGGTCTTTGCGCACTTTACGCGATTGGACGGACGTCCCCGAATTGGAAATGACGTTGTCCCATTACGACGGGCGTGAATTTAATGTCATTTGGCGCACGCATGACGCGGCTTTGGGCAACGTCGAGCCGGTGCGGTACTCGACGCCCGAGGCGGACAGCGAACGATACACCGCCAAACTCTGCCTGATGACGTTTTAAGGTCGTCTGAAAGCAGGTTTAAACAGGATTTAAAAAGGTTTCAAACATGGAAAAGACAACGCGCCTGACGCAACAGGATTTGCAGATTTACCCCAGCCAGCGCATGACCGATACGCCTGACGGCGGCGGTTTGATGGTCGGGCAGCCGCTGACGGGCGAGGATAACGAGATTTTCCCGCCTGTTTCGGACGTTGACCGCACGATGGGTAGTTTGGACGCCCGTTTGCTCTACCCTGCCGTCCTGCGCAACGACTCCGAGCCGCTATATGGCGGGCATTTTGTCATTACCGAGCCGCCGACCTCTGAAAACGTGTCTTTTTTGGCGTTTAAAGCGCGCAACTACGGCGAGAGCCGCGCAGACATTATGCCGCGAATTGAAGCGTATTCTGTGCCGACGGTGGAGAGCCGCATGACGCTGATGGGGCGGCATTTGGCGGGCGTGCGCCTTGTGCAGGCATATCAGCGCGAGGAAGCCCCGCTGCCTAAAGTGGGCGAGCGGTATTGTCTGCAATACGAAGACAAAACCAACAGCAAGACCGAACGCATTACCGAATATTTCCGCATCGCCAACCTGACGCACGAAATGCGGACGTTTGAAATTCCTCTACCGAGCGGGCAGACCAAAGAAATCCGCCGCCGCGTCGTCAAAATGGAGACGACCAACCCGCTGACGCGCGATTTCGACGGGGTGGATTATCCGGTCGAAGGTTATGCGGGCAGCAAGGTCAAGATTTTGGAGACGCAGGTCGCCGATTCGGCCAGCTATTACGGCGTCAAACCTGTTTCAGACGACCTTAAGGCGGGCGACGCATCGCTGACGGTGGCCAGCATCTACGAAAAGCTGGTTCCTACTTCGACGGTAGAGACGCCGTATGCCGACCAATATCCCGTCGCGGGCGATATGTGGGTGGCTGCCGCGCCTGAAAAACAGGTGTTTAGCGGGTATGTATCGGGCGGTACGCTGACGATGCCCCATTCGCTCCTACCGGGCAGCATCAAAATCGGCAACTACAAAGACAATGCGCAGGGGCAGTTGGTCTCCGGCGACAACATCATTCAAGCCGATTATGAAAAAGGCCGTCTGAGCGGCATTCCAAGCGGGACTTATACCGTTTCCGCCATCCCTGCCGCCAAATCATCGGCGGCTCGGTTTGCCTTTGCGGTCGAAATCAAAGAAACCAATCAAGGCACGGCATTTGCGCCGCTGCTGACCCCCGCCCCCGCTGCGGGTAGCCTGAAAGTGTCGTTTATGGCGTTGGGCGTTTGGTATCTGCTCGCCGATTCGGGCGACGGCGTGTTGCGCGATGAAGCAGGCAAAGCGGTAGGCACGGTGTCGTCAACCACCGGCTCTGTCGTGCTTAATCTGCCCGTCCTGCCCGATGTCGGCAGCCGCCTTGTGTTCCAATGGGGCGGGATTTCGGGGTTTGCCTCGTCCGACGGCGGTAAGACCGGGACGGCAGCGACACCGAAACCCGCCGAAAGCAAATGCACCTATGGCTTGGGTCATCCCATTAAGCCGGGTACGTTGGTGTTGACTTGGGAGGATGGCGGCACCAAAACAGCCCGCGACGACGGCAACGGCAGTCTGACGGGCGATATGCAGGGGTCGGTAGATTACCTCAACGGCGTGATTTCGACCGAACGCTACATCAACAGCAATACGGTCGAATACACCTGCGAAGAGACGCGCCGAATCAGCGCAAGCGTGGTCGGCGGCGCAGGCTACGGCATGACGGCGGAGGATAAGGGAGCGCATTGGGAGCTGGTATTCAAGGACGCTACGCCTAATCAGTCGGTCTTCAGATTGGATGTCAAAGGGCAAGTCTCTGAAGAGACAGAGTACACAGTGCCGAATTGGTATGGCGCGGCGGTTAGATAGGAGATAAAAATGGCGATTTCTGCCGGGAAAGAAATTAAATCAGGTACGGCGCGTATCAGTCTGCTCGCAGTCAAAGGCGGCTGGAAAGCGGGTAAAAACGCCGTGCAGGGTATCCGCTGGGACGGCGGTAAGCTGATTGTGCCTAAATCCGCGTTGCGGGTGGAGGCGTTGGCTTGGGCGACCAAGTCTTATTCGACCTTGGGTGCCGCATGGCGCGCGCAGGAAAAAGACGCAACCGCCAAGAAAACCGTCGATATGTCTTTCAGCGACTGGAATGCGGAATTTTTGTCCGCCGACACTTCCCACGCCAAGCCCCGAAGCGGGCGTCTGGCAGGCGGGCTGACATTTAATGTCTTGATTGACTTTGACCAAGGCAGTACCTGCGTCTTTAATTCATGGTCTTTTTCAGACGGGACGACCGAAATCGTCGAATACGGCGGCACGCTTTATAAAAACTGGGATGCGGCCAAAGGCAGCGGCGAAAATATCGGCACATTGTCCGCCGCCGGCGAGGTATCTATCAACGACCCTGCCATCAAGTTCCAAAGCCTCAAGGTAACGGGCGGGGTTGTCCGCTTGCCGCAGGTTAAGATTTTTTCTTATGCAGGGCGCACGCCTGCCGCTCCGGTCAAGCCCGAAAGCTTTACCGTCTATGCCAACAACGGCGACATCGTCGGACGCAGCAATGCCGAAGGCAATATCGAAGGTGGCATCACGGGGAAAATCGACTACGAAACAGGGTTCTATGAAATCAACCGCACCGCAGGCTTTTATCCCGAGGATTTGCGATACAACGCCGTAACCCAAGACAACCTGCCCTTGGATTCGTCGATTATCGGCATCGATGCCGTGCGCCTGCCTGCCGACGGACGCGTCCCCGTGTTCCGTAAAGGTGATATGGTCGTAATTTCCAACCGCCTCAAGCAGGATTTGGGCAGCGCGTTTACCGCCGCCCAGAAAATTACGCTCAACCGTCAAAACCTAGACCGGCTCTGCTTGGTCGACAGCAAGGGCAAACACGTCCTCGCCGAAAAATACACGGCAGACCTCAAAGCGGGCAGTATTACCTTCGGCGAGCCGTTGGACTTGTCGCAATACACCCTGCCGCTGACCGCCGTGTGCGCGTGGGAGGAAGAAAACCGCATTACGGGCGTCGATATTTCGGGTCGTCTGAAACTGCAATTTGCCATTTCTCGCGCCTACCCTAAAGCAGGGACTTACGTTTCGTCTGCTCTGATCGGCGGCGATTTGCTGGTACGCGCGACCGAGCCTTTCTCACAACAGGCATGGGACAACGTTTGGGCGGATTCTCGGCGCGGCGATCCGATTCTGGCAAAGGCAAATGTCAAGGACTACCCAATCAAACTCGCCAGCAACGGCGCGATTACCGAGCGTTGGCTGATTAGATTCACTACTGCAAACCAATTCGAGCTTTATGGCGAACAGCTGGGCTTGGTTGCCAAGAGCGATACCCTGACCGACCTTGCCCCGACCAATCCCGCCACGGGCAAACCGTACTTTACGATTAAATCGACAGCGTTCGGCGGCGGATGGGCGGTTCAAAACTGCATCCGTTTCAACACCTACGGCACGCCGCTGCCCGTTTGGATTCTCCGCAGCGTCCAGCCCTCGCCCGACAGGCAGGAAGGGCGCGACGGCTTCACCGCCTGCCTGCGCGGAAATACGGTGGCGGAGTAGGCGTAACGAATAAAGGTCGTCTGAAGGCGTTTCAGACGACCTTTTTAAGTAAAATGATTAGTTGATTTGCATTTATGCCTTTTATCTGTAAAATATACCTTTTAACCAACAAAGGGAAGGCAAATGGGGAAAAGCGTGAAAATTCTTATTGTCGTGGTATCTATTCTGGTTGGATATGCGGCATATGATTATTTTACAAAAAGTAATAAGAAGACAGAATACACAATGACCGTTTCGGAAATTGAAGCGGTTGTGGCTGTAAATTTCAACGATCTTATGCTTTGTAAAGGGTATGCCATGCAAGGGCGAAAAAAAGAGGCTAGTGATTGTTGGTTGGCAAATTACGAAAAAACAAAAGAAGGTACTAGATACGACACTGCGGTAAAAGAAATATATGCTATGGTTCAAGAAGATGAGTCCAAGCAAAATGACATACAATTCTTAAAAATTGCACGATATATAGACATGAACCGCAGTGCATCAATGTATATTTTGGAGGCAACAAAAGAATAAAATTTGAATGCAACCATGCCAAGCCCCGATTTTCGGGGCTTTTGCTTTAATAAGGCTTTATTTTTAAAGCAAAGGTCGTCTGAAATGTTTAATACCGAAAGAGTACCGGTTAAGGTTTACCGCTGGGACGATGCAGGTGCGCCCAAGCTGACGACTGATGACGGAGCGTTTAAAACTGTTTTAAAGGCTTGTTTGGTGACGGGTTATGGCGAGGGCGAGAATCGGAAAGAGCCGCTGGGCTGGGAAATTCATCAGGAAACGGAAACTGCCGCCTATTTTCGCTCTAAGCATGAAAAATCATCCAAGCCATATCTATTGGTCAATGGTAGTTCGAGCGGTTATTACAATTCTGTTTCGGCTAAATTCAAAGTATCTGTGGATCTCCAGCCTCACGTTGCTAATGATAATGTTGCCGCTGAGGCTAATAATTCTGTCAATGGGTTGTACTGTAAATATCGACGTGACTGGGTTTTAATCGGTACCGAACGGGCGATTTGGTTAATTGTCGGGTGGGAATATAACCGTTATCTGCCTGATGTAGGTTATAAAGACACTCCGTCGGCAACTGCTTTATTTTTTGGAGATTTCGCAAGTGCGGCGCCGTTTGATGCATCTAATGCTGCATTGATGACTATCACCCTTTCGGATTACTCCATCAATAAAAGCTTTAACAGTACCGCTACTTTTTCAGGAGGAGTTGATAATAACATCCCTACTAAAGCAAGAATACGTTCATTAATGTCATTTGATAGTGGTGGTGGCGAGGCGGTTGACGGGATTGCTAAAAAACTGATTGCAACGCCTTTTTATTTTTTTGAGGGCGGCAATCTACGCGGGCTGGTTCCGGGATGTCTCGGGGCATCTACATCTTGGTTTTCGGAAAATAATTGTTTTGAACAATACCGTTTGGACAACAGTCCGGACGAGTTTTTAATTTTCACCACCGGATACGCCGAAAAGGATGGTGTCGGTCGGAATTTTTTGATTAACCTGACTGCATGGGACATGTAACGATGGGTGTGCTTTTGTCAGACGGACTTGTGTTTGCCGACCCCGTCTATGGTGGTCGCGGCTATATTGCAGGGGAGGCAGAGGGGATTGTTACCGTCGGAGGGCAGCCTGCGGAACGCAAAATACTGCTTTTCGATCGGCAGAATTTTAAGGTCATTCGTACCCAATGGAGCAAGCCTGACGGGTCATACCGCTTTGATTACCTGAATCCGAATAAAGAATTTTTGATGGTTGCGCTTGACCATAAAAAGCAATACGAGCCGGTCTCCTATGATTTTATCAAGCCCTATGCCGATACTGACGGCGGATAAGGTCGTCTGAAATGTCTGACGATAAATCCAAAACCTATGCCGATTCCGCGCGGATTCCGTTGCCTTTCGGGGCGTTGATTGCGGAGCGCAAACCGTCAAACCGATTGCCGATACCGTTTACCCGTCCGCTGCGCCATATTGCGGCAGGCGGGGCGGTTGCGCCGATTGAGCCGCCCAAACCCAAGCCGCCCGAGCCTTATGCGCCACCGGCAGGCTATGCCGCCGTATCGGGGGAATGGGGGTTTGTTCTACATGCGGTAGGGACGGGGGCGGCCTGTTTGACCGGTGGTTTTGCCGGAGGTAATGCGGCGGTCGGAATGTCGGGCGTGTCGGTCGAGGCTGTTGACGTTGCCCATTGTTTTCAGACGACCTTTGATGGTGTGGCCGCGCTTGAAGGTCGTCTGAAAGCGCAGTCCGAGCCGTCGTTTGCGGTTTCGGCTTGCGCGTCCGGTATTCAAAGCGGCATGGACGGGCTGGACGGCTGCTCCGGCGCGAACACGACAGCCAGCCTGTTCTTAACGGGCTGCGGCGGCGATACGCGGGCGGCTCAGGCGGGCGAACTATTGGAAACCCACTCGGACAGCACGTTTTCAGACGACGCTTTGCTGGTTGGCTGCCTGCAATCGGACATCCTTGAGGCAGCGGATTTGGCGCGTTGTTTTAATCCACAATCCCTGCCTGCCGTTACCGTCCCTTGCGAATACTACGAGATTCCGGTCGAGCCGGAACCCGTCCCCGAAACCTATGTCTGCGGCATCCGCCCGCCGTCAAACCGCCTCGCTCTGCGGTTTTACCGCAAAAAGATCGCGCACGACCCGCGCCATATTCCGCTGCCGTTCGCCTGTTTCGACACGGCAAAAACCCCTGTTTTAAACGGATACATCATGCAAAACACCGTCAAAGCCACGGCGGACGGGCAGCCGATTGAGTTGTTTTCCGCCTCGTTTACCGCCGATACGGGCGGCTATTGCTGGCAAGGCAGCCTGACCGTGTCGCCCGAGGATTTCGCCAAAATCAACCCCGACGCACGCGCAAAGGGCGAGGAAGCGCGAATCAAGGTGCAAATCAACGCGGATACTTTTGTCATCATTGCCGAGGATTACAGCGACAACCGCCGCTTCGGGCAAAAAAGCTATACGGTAACAGGCAGGAGCGTTACCGCCCGCTTGGGCGCGGACTATGCACCCAAAGGCAGCGGCACATACCGCAACCCTATCTACGCGCAACAAATTGCTACGGAGGTCTTGAGACCGACGGGCGTGGGCTTGGACGGATGGACGATGGCGGATTGGTTGATTCCTGCCGACGTGTACGCATTGACGGACAAGACGCCGATGGCGGTATTGCAAGAGCTGGCGCAGGCTGCAGGCGGGTTTATCGAGAGCGACCGCGCCAAGCCTGCCTTGAGATTTAAGCCGAAGTGGCGGACGGCAGCTTGGGAGGTGGCGCAGGCGGCGGCAGACGTTACCGTGCCTGCCAGTGTGATTTACAGCATCAGCGGGCAGCGTAACGTGTCCGAGCGGGCGAACGGGATTTATGTTTGGCCGAGCCATAACAAGGGCAAGGGCGCGGACGTGTACCGCAACGGCAGCAACCGCGAGCCGCGCGCCTCTGCATTGACCCACGCGCTTTATACCGACCAGCCTGTTTTGCTGGCCGCAGGTGTTGCCGCCTTGAGCGCGACGGGCGTCCATAAGCGGGAGACCGTGTCTTTGCCTGTGTCAGACAAATACGCGATTCCTATGGCGAATTTGGGCGAGATTTGGCAAATCAGCGAACCGTCGGGCAACTGGCAGGGCGTGGTTGTGGGCGTATCGGTCGAAATCAAAATCGAAAACGACGCGCCTGTCGTTACTCAAAATGTAAGCATCGACCGCTATTTAGACGATTAAAGCCGCTTTAAAAATGCTTTATAAGGTCGTCTGAAAGCCATGTTCAGACGACCTTTTATCTATTTGTTGGGGGTAACAAAATGACCAATCTGTATCAAAACCTGACGGCACTGCTCAACCGCGAGCAGCGCGGCATCGCCAAAATAACGGGCGATTTGGGCGGCGGCTCATGGGCGGCACAAACGCAAAGCGGCGGAAATATCGTTTTGAGCGGTCAGGCTGCTTTGAATCAACGTGTTTTCTACGACATTCGCACCAACCGCATCATCAGCCAAGCCCCCGACGCTGCTGTTTTGGAGTTGGGCGTGTAGTGTTGAGTGCAGGCACGCCGCCCGGGCGGTGGGCGATGGTCTGGGATAATTTGTTTTATTTTGAGGGTGTGATGAGTACCGATATTCTGCGCTTCAAACGGGGCGAGACCGTCGAAATCAGTGTTGTCTTTGATGTTTTGGACGACTTGGGTATTTCTGCCCTGACCGGCGTGACCGCTGCCGCCGAGCTTCGGCGCAAATATACTAAGGAGGCGGTTGCCCGCTTTCAGACGACCCTTTACCCCGAAATACGCTTGGTGCTGTTGCGCTTGGATGCCGATGTGTGCCGAGGTTTGACAGAGGGGCATTACGTTTTTGATTTGCAGTTTACGCGCCGCTCTGACGGCTTGGTGCAATACAGCGGAGATATTCCGCTGGAGATTTTAAAGAGTACGAGCAATGTTGGGTAAGTTTCGAGTTTTTAAGGGTAATTTGGAAAATGCCGCGCATCGGTACGATGACGACTTGTATCGGACGTGGTTGATACAGCCCGAAAATCAAGGCAAATCATTTGAGGATTTCACCCGATGGCTTGCCGACGTTAAAAGCGAGGATGCGGGCGAAGCCCCTGATTTCGTCGCAAGATTTATTTTGGCAACTTCATAAGGCAGGTAAAAAATGACATTAAGACAACGTATAGACGCACTGGTGGACGCTATCGGCGCAAAATTCAAAGAGGTTATCGGTAAAATCGGCTCGACAGATATGCTGCAAACCACGGAGCGCGGCAGCGTGGTCGGCGCGGTAAATGAGCTGAAAACCCGTATTGACAACATCGGCAGCGGTAACGGCGGCGCAGCGATTGACGATACTGCGCCTTCGGCTGATAAGACTTACTCCAGCCAGAAGGTCGATTCGCTGATTGATGCGGCAAAAACGTCCGTTAAATCAGAGATTTTAGACGGCGCGGACGCGGCATACGATACGCTGGCGGAAGTTGCCAAGTATATTGAGCAGGATAAAACCGGCGCGGCTGCGCTTTCTGAAGCGGTTGCCAAACGCCTGCGTATCGATGAAGCGCAAGTTTTGACACAGCCGCAAAAAACCGCAGTGGAAACCACGCTCAATCTTGGCGATACGGATACCGACTTCGTGGCTAAATTTAATCAGGCGTTGCAGTCATGACCTTAGTCGAGCGTTTTAAGCTGTTTGTCGATGCCGTTGCCGCCCGGTTTAAAGCGCAGGAGGCTGAAATCAGCAAACTACGATCTGCGCAAGGTGGCGGTAAAAAAGAGTATCGGGAGATGTATATCCCACGATCGGACATTAAATTTTCGGAAGGAAATAACAACAACAAGTGGATTACCATCCCCTTCGCTGTCCCTTTTTCCGAGCGTCCGATGGTCAATGTTGTATTGGATATGCAAGACGCCACGCCACGAAACTCTTATGTGGGCAATATCACAACGGAAGGGTTCGATATAGGCATAAACTATGCGCCGGCACTCAAGGGCGTGTGGTATCAGGCTTGGATTGTTGATAAATAGGTAAGAAAAAAGGTCGTCTGAATACCGGCGACCTCAATAGGGAGATTTAAAAAATCAGTGGGACGGCGACGTAGCGGTGCGGCAACACCGCTACGCCAGCCAAGCAGTTCGCGCCTGCATTGACTTCTAAGGCCGCCTTAGTCTCGCGAGACCGAGGCATTCTATCTGATACAGGAGTGGATGCAAATGCAAATTTATCGTGAGTTACGCTGCAAATTTTGCGGCAAATTGCTGGCAAAAGGCAGCGGTTTTGTATAAATAAAATGCACGCGCTGCAAAAATATCAATTCTTTCAGTTGATTATAAAATTTAAGAATGCCGTCGAGCATCATATTAATCTGATTCAGAGCGTCGTCGAATGCCGATTTAGGAGTATATATGATGCAAAAACTGCAACAATCTTTACCCATCATCCCTTGGATGGGCGGGAAACGACGATTGGCAAAACACCTGTTGCCCATGTTCCCCGAGCATTCTTGTTATGTCGAGCTGTTTGCCGGCGGCGCGGCGTTGTTCTTTCTTCGGGAAACACCCGCCAAAGTGGAAGTTTTAAACGATATCAACGGACAACTCGTCAACCTATACCGCGTGGTACAGCACCATTTTGACGAGTTTGTCAGACAATTCGAGTGGACGCTGACCAGCCGAGAGACCTTTGCCAGCCTGTAAAACACCCCGCCTGAATGTTTGACCGACATTCAACGGGCTGCCCGGTTCTTCTACCTTCAACACAACGCCTTCGGCGGCAAGACCGTCCATCAACATTTTGGCACGGCTACCACGTCAAAAGCGTGGGATGCGTCGCAAATCAAAGCTAAATTAAAGGCTGCTAAAGACCGTTTAAAAGGTGTTTATATAGAGCATGAGCCGTGGGAGCGTTGTTTAAAACGATATGACCGCGAGCACACTTTCTTCTATGCTGACCCGCCATATTGGCAAACGGCAGGCTACGATAGTGCTTTTGATTGGTCTCAATATGAGCTGCTGGCAAAGGCAATGTCGGAAAGCAAAGGCAAGGTCATGTTATCCATCAACGACCACCCTGATATAAGGGCGTTGTTTAAAGATTTTCGTATTACTCAACTGGAGTTGGCTTATACTGTAGGCAGGGATAAGACGGGTAAAACTAGCGGCGAATTGGTTATTTGTAACTGGTAAAAAACAAAAGCGACGTTTCCGTCGCTTTTCTTATATTCTGCTATTCGATATAGTGCAAAAGCTGCCGTAACTTTTAAAACGCACCGAGCGCAAAAGTTGATGTAACAAAGTGCAAAAGGCGGCGGCGGCTTACACTTGTCCTGATTTAAATTTAATCCACTATATACCATTTCGGGCTTGATTGCCTTGCTCTGCTTTAAAGCCTATCCGCACCAACTACGCTGATAACAAAAGGTCGTCTGAAAACCAAAAATCCGGTTTCAGACGACCTTTCTTCATTTCAATACGCTTATTTTTCCATTTTCAAGCCGAAGTGCAGGTAGGCGCGTTCGGTAGCCATTCTGCCGCGCGGGGTGCGTTGCAGGAAGCCTTGTTGGATGAGGTAGGGTTCGATAACGTCTTCGATGGTGTCCGTGGATTCGCCGATGGCGGCGGCAACGTTATCAAGACCGACGGGACCGCCGCTGAATTTGTGCAGGATGGCTTCGAGGAATTTTCTGTCCATGACGTCCAAACCTTGCGCGTCCACATCCAGCATGCTTAAAGCGGCATCGGCGATGGCGGCATCGATGACGCCGTTGTTTTTCACATCGGCAAAATCGCGTACGCGGCGCAGCAGGCGGTTGGCGATACGGGGTGTGCCGCGGCTTCGTTTGGCGACTTCCATTGCGCCTTCTTCGCCCATGTCGAGTTGCAGTAATTGTGCGGAACGGCTGACGATGGTGGCAAGGTCTTGATTTTGGTAAAACTCCAAGCGGGCAACGATACCGAAGCGGTCGCGCAGTGGGTTGGTCAGCATACCTGCGCGGGTGGTCGCGCCGACGAGCGTAAAGGGCGGCAGGTCGATTTTGACGGAACGGGCGGCAGGGCCTTCGCCTATCATGATGTCGAGTTGGTAGTCTTCGAGCGCGGGGTAGAGGATTTCTTCGACGACGGGGCTGAGGCGGTGGATTTCGTCGATAAACAATACGTCGTGCGGCTCGAGGTTGGTCAGAAGGGCGGCAAGGTCGCCGGCGCGTTCGAGGACGGGGCCGCTGGTTTGGCGCAGGTTGACGCCCAGCTCTTTGGCGATGATGTGTGCCAACGTGGTTTTGCCCAGCCCGGGCGGGCCGAAGAGCAGGGTGTGGTCTAGGGCTTCGCCGCGTTTTTTGGCGGCTTGGATGAAGATGGCGAGCTGTTCTTTGGCTTTGTCTTGCCCGATATAGTCGTCCAGCGTTTTAGGGCGCAGGGCGCGCTCGAGCAACTCTTCCTGCGAGGAGATGCTTTGGGCGGTGATGATGCGCTGGGGCTGGGCGGCGGTCAGGTTGTCGGTTTGCAGCATGGGTTTTCCGGTGGGTTTAGGGTCGTCTGAAAAGCGGTTTGCCGTTTTCAGACGACCTTTTTGAAAGGGATTCAGCCGCGTGTTTCGCGCCAAACGAGGTAATCGCGCAGGGGCGGCATGGGTGGGTTGATGCAGTGGGGGCAGATGCCTGTGGTGTCTTCGTCGTCGCTGTCGATGTGGTAGGCGTTGGGATCGAAGCGCACCTGCTGCATCACCGCCTGCGCCAATGCCTGCGCCTGAACGACGTCGAAGGTGAATTTTTCGAGGATTTCGTTCAGCAGGCGGATTTCGCCTTCGCTGAATTCTACGCTGTGTTTGAGGATGAGGCGTTGGTAATCTTCGTTGTTGATTTTAGGCAATAAATCGGTTTGTAGGATCATGATTTTTATATTTGTAACGGAATGGCTGAGAGGCAGATTATAGCGGATATGGTGGCGGCTGTTTCAAAGGTCGTCTGAAAGTTGACGGGCTTTAGCGGATGCTGGGATAAACCTGTTCAATTCAGTATTGATTATCTGAGCATCACGGCTGTCAAAAAAATCGCCGATAAGTATGGTTTTTTCCTGATAATCGAAAGACCATGCGCCTTGTTGGCATTTTTGGATATGTAAGATATTGGGGATATTGTTTCTCGATTGTTTTATGCCGTTTTGGTAGTAGTTTTCGCCCGGGTACCTAGCTTTTCTTCCTCTTGCAACAGGAGCTTTGGGAATATTGTCATGAAACTGCCATTCGGAAATTTCTGATAGCGGAAAACTACGCCAACGCCCAATGGAGAACAAGGTGTATCCATGAGACAGGGTATGGTTACGGATCTTGATGTTTTCACGTACGAAAAGTTGCCAGAGAAGGCTGTAAACCAGTGAGCCAACTAGGTAGAAAGTAAAAAGTATATGGATAAGAATTATTATTGGATCAGTGAAATAATGCTCTTCAAGGTAAAACGGCGCGACGCATGTAATAGCAAAGGAAAATATAAGAAATAGAGCGGTAAAACCGATTTCCTGAGAGTCATGTACAACACGAGCAGACACAGTAATGCCGTCGGGCGCGTGTTCGATTTTATAACGTGAGGATGTCATTAAGAGCTTCCTATTTTTCTGTCTTATACGCTTTTTGCAAAGGAGCAATTTTTGCCAACCGAGCCCGGTCGATTTCTTCGGCAATGAGGTGCGCTTTTTCCTGCGCACGGCATTCGGCGGCGATTTTGCCCGAATCCACTTGGTTGGCGGCTTCGAGCAGGGCGAGCCAATGCGCGCGTTGCGGGTAGGGGGCGTTTTCGTGGTTCAGACGACCTTGTTTGTCGGCAATGCAGACGTTCAGGGCGGCAGCGAAGCGTTCAGGTCGTCTGAAAGCGTCGGTTTTTTTCAAAACGGTTAAGATGGTTTTGTTTTTGAATTGCCCGACTTGGTGGAACATGATGTGCCAACGGCAGACAAGTTCGGCAAGCTCGGCGCAGTGTCTCGGCGCACGCAGCCGCTGATTGACTTCGCGCACGGGTTCGACGCCGTTGAGGTCGTGTCCGTGATGTTTGGGCAGGATGTCGGGCGGTGTTTTGGCTTTGCCTAAATCGTGCAGCAGGGCGGCGTAGCGCTCGGGCAGGCTCAGCCCCATATCGGCGGCGCGTTGCAGTACCATCAGCGTATGGATGCCGCTGTCGATTTCGGGATGATAGTCGGCGCGTTGCGGCACGCCGAAGAGGGCATCGACCTCGGGCAGCAAAACTTTGAGCGCACCGCATTCGCGCAATACTTCAATCATCCTTCGGGGATTTTTTTCCATCAAACCTTTCGCCAACTCCTGCCAGACGCGCTCGGCAACCAAAGCGTCTGCTTCGCCGTTTTCCACCATCTGCCGCATCAGTTTCATGGTTTCTTCGGCGATTTCAAAACCGTAGCGCGCGGCAAAGCGGGCGGTACGCAGGATGCGGACGGGGTCTTCGGCAAAGGCGGGCGAGACGTGGCGCAAAATGCCCGCTGCCAAATCCTGTTGCCCACCGAAGGGGTCGATGATGAGGTCGTCTGAATCCTGCGCCATCGCGTTGATGGTCAGGTCGCGGCGCATCAAATCCTGCTCCAGCGTAACGTCTTTGTCGGCGTGGAAACTGAAACCGGCATAGCCCTTGGCGGTTTTGCGTTCGGTACGGGCGAGGGCGTATTCTTCGTGGGTTTCGGGGTGGAGGAACACGGGAAAATCTTTGCCGACCGGCTGGAAGCCTTGCGCCAGCATAGTTTGCGCGTCAGCGCCGACGACCACCCAGTCGCGGTCTTTGACGGGCAAACCTAAAAGATAATCGCGGACGGCGCCGCCGACGAGGTAGGTTTTGATGGTGTGTGTTTTCTGAGTCATTGAATTGGTCTTGGGTAACAATCAGAATGTCTTGAAGCTTGGTCAGATGGGCATCCTGTCTGCCATCATGTGAATAAAGGTCGTCTGAAAAACGGTTTGGCGAAATCCGCTGTTTATGGTAGCGAAACGCGTTGCACTCGTTTTCAGACGACCTTGTGGCAAAACGTAAGGTTTATTTTGCCGCTTTGTTGCTGTCGATAATCTTCAGTCCGGCTGAAACCAGGCTGCCGATGTCGGCGACGTTGGCAGGCATAATCAGCGTGTTGCTTTCTTTCGCCAAATTGCTGAAGGCGGCGACATATTGCTCGGCAACTTTCAGGTTGACGGCTTCTGAGCCGCCCTCTGAGCGAACTGCCTCGGCGATTTTGCGGATGGCGTCGGCGTTGGCTTCGGCAACCAGGCGCAGGGCTTCGGCTTCACCTTGTGCGCGGTTGATGCGGGCGATTTTTTCACCGTTTGACGCGTTGATGGCGGCTTGTGCTTCACCTTCAGACTGTTGGATTTCCGCTTCGCGCTGACCGCTGGCAAGGTTGATTTGCTCGATTTTGCGGCCTTCGGATTCGGCGATGCGGGCTCGTTTTTCACGTTCGGCGGTAATTTGCGCCTGCATAGAACGCAGGATTTCTTGCGGCGGAACCAAGTCTTTGATTTCGTAACGCAATACTTTCACACCCCATGCGCCTGCCGCTTCATCGAGCGCGGAAACGACGATGCTGTTGATTTCGTCGCGTTCTTCAAACGTTTTGTCCAATTCCATGCGGCCGATAACCGAACGCAGCGTGGTTTGGGCAAGCTGGGTAATCGCCATGATGTAGTTGCTGGAGCCGTAAGAAGCAAGTTTCGGATCGGTTACTTGGAAGTAGATGATGCCGTCAACGGTAAGCTGGGTGTTGTCGCGGGTGATACAGACTTGGCTGGGAACGTCCAAAGGCACTTCTTTGAGCGAGTGGCGGTAGGCGACGCGGTCAACGAAAGGAATCAGGATGTTCAGACCGGCGGTCAGCGCATTGTGAAATCTGCCGAGGCGTTCAACGACGTAAACTTCCTGCTGTGGCACGACGATAAAGGCTTTGAAGCCGAAAATTACGACGACAAGCAACAGGATGACGGGAAAGCTGTATAAAAATTCCATTGTTTTTTCCTTATGCGGTGAGAGCAAAAATTAATATCAATAGGTGAATATTTTCAGGAAGGGTAATTAATTCGCCCATGATGCTCCTTTCAATCATATCAATCAATTGAAACGAATGAGTAAAACATTACCGTTTTTACCGGTAATCACGGCGGTAGAGGTCGTCTGAACGGCATCGGCGTTTTCAGCCTGCGCCTGCCAGTGCGTTCCCCGATAAGCAACTTCATAGCAATCGCCGTGAAGGCGGCGGAGGATTTGAACAGTCTGTCCGATGTCCAAATCATCGTTCAATTCTTGGCGGGGCGCAGTTTTTTTGAATTTACTGTGTACCACCCAGATACCGACGGCGGACAAAACGGCTGCTGCAGCAACGGCAATCGAATTATTACCGGTCAGCCAATACACCAATCCCGCGCCGAACAAAGCCGCGCTGACAACCAAGAGATATACAGTACCGACAAACAGCTCGACAATCAGGACGGCGGCGGCAACGATAAACCAAGTAGTCATATAGATTCCTTAAGATTCGGGTGGGACAGGCTCAATCATAACGGCACAACGGCTGACTGACAATTCAATCATGACAATATTTTATAGTGGATTAACTTTAAACCAGTACGGCGTTGCCTCGCCTTGCCGTACTA
>ERZ1674236.28-NODE-28-length-43229-cov-9.674225_pt1 | contig 43229 bp, 38 predicted proteins | sample MGYA00581210_ERZ1674236 | MGnify/ENA primary metagenome ERZ1674236 (study PRJEB41354, sample SAMEA4873328) | human saliva metagenome | biome: human-associated habitat [ENVO:00009003]; feature: mouth environment [ENVO:08000002]; material: saliva material...
CCGCAGACCAGAGGGCAGATGGGAACCGCCACCACCTATTCAACCGCACGGTCGGCACCTGGAGGTGGGACCTCGTGTGTTCTGTCGGATTGCGCGCACAATCTGTCGCGAGGTGGGTCGGGCCAACGGCGTGGCACTGTCCGCATTCATTCTTCGGTGACCTGGACGTGCACCGGCAGATGCCACAGTTGCTGCAAGCACATCACGTCAGGCAAAACACCGCTCGGATTGGGGCATGCTCGGTCCATGAGCTCACAACACCCACGACCGGGTCCACCACATTGCTCCAGCACTGTTGAAGACCAACGTCTCATGCGCAGAGGCGAGTGTTCGCACTTGAAGAACCCCAGCCTCGTCAATGGCCCAACACACAGCAAGCACTCGCGCCGTACCCAGGCATCACTTCGACTCGCACGCAAACCTGATTTCTCGCACGCAAACCCCTTCATACGCACGCAAACCCGATAACCTGCACGTGGGCAGGGTCGCCCACGCGCATATCCTGGGGTTAGCGTGCGGATCAAGAGGCCCACGTGCATATCTAGGGGTTAACGTGCGGTTCTCAGGGTGTCAATTGCGAACATAGAATCTTCAACGGTCACCGAGTCATTCAGTGAAACTGTCTGTACACAGGCAACGTGGCACCGCAACGGTTATCCACAGGCAACCACAATCTGCTTGCACTCTACTTCTGCTGAGATATACACCGGGCACATGATCACTATCGAGACCTTCAGAACTCACCGGCACAGTCGTCCCAGCATCGTCGATAACCCGGACATCCTGGTGATTCGTCGTGGCTACCGCGTACGTCTGCACGGTGATCGCAATGCTCAACCGTGGGAAATATGGCGGAGCATCAACATCGCACGTCTGTATGCACTCGACTACCAGTCCACACAACGCGTGGTTTTCACCGGGAACAGCTCCCTACTGCTTCACGATATTCCGACCTGGTCAACGAATTCATGGATCGAGGCATGGCCGAGCAAGACGGTCCTCCACCTTCGGCCTTTTCCTGCGGTGCGCCACCGTCAAACAGTCGTCCCCAGTACTCCGGTTATCAGTCGGAGCAGGCCGCCACGCACCATCGTTCAAATCGGCGGCCTTGAAGCAGAATCTCCCATTGAGGCCGTCGTCCGTCTCGCCCTCAATGAGCAACCTCGCGATGCTTTCGTTGCCTTATGCATGGCGACGCATGCTCTCACGCATTTCGACAGATTCAAGCTAGAAGAGTCACGACGTCGATGCGAGCAGACTCGGCGCGAGATGCTTGAAGAACTCTCACGTTTCTCCAGCCACCATGGTTTCCCTCGCGCCAAGGCACTCATCGAAGCAACGGATGGCGGATGCGACAACATTTTCGAGGCCACGGTGCTTTGGATTATCAAAAGCCTGTACTCGGGTCGCGTCGTTACCCAGTTCCCGATCGCGGTCGAAGACCACATCTATTTCGGGGATATCGTTCTCCCTGATCTCAAGGTCATCATCGAACCCGACGGCCGCAAGAAGTTCGGAGACACCGAGCAGGAAGTACGCGAGAACACCGGTAAGTGGCTCGCCCGTCAGCACGATCTGACCAACACGGGGTGGAGGGTCATACGCGTCCGCTGGCACGATACGGAGGATCTCGTTACCTTCCGAACGAACATCGCAGCACAGATACAGATCGAGCACCTGCCGCTGACGCAGCAATCACTCCGCCTGTGGGCAGAGCCCCGACAACAGCATGTACCCCGCAAACAAAGGACTCACAAGTAGGAGAGCGCTGCGGAGATTCACTTCTACCCACACCACCGTCGTCATCATTGGAGGAAAGTCCACCTGTACGGCAGTACGTAGCATTCCATACTCATCTGTGCGCAGAGACACCTCCAGTTTCAGAATGACACCCCGGCATGTTTACCGCACGACGCGCTGGCCCCATCGCACTGTGCCCGATAACCTGCGCGTTAACCGCTTCATACGCACGCAAACCCGATAACCTGCACGTGGGCAGGGTCGCCCACGCGCATATCTAGGGGTTAACGTGCGCATCAAAGGGCCCATGTGCACGTCTAGCGGCCAACGTGCGCATCGACGAGCACAGCCTGCCCGCCATCAGGCCCGTACCTCGCCGCACGGCTCAGGTCGCACATGTTCGAGGCCGGGGTTCCCCAGTTGGCACAACTGGCAGCGAGCGTCCCCAGCCACCAGCCACACTCCCCCACCTCACGCGCCAACCACTCCCGGGCAGGCAAAAAGGCCCCGGCCTCGTCACGTTCTCACGGACGAGGCCGGGGCCCCAAGCGGTCACGAACCGGATTACTCGCGGAAGTTCATGCCAAAGTCGATGGCGCCCAGCGCGTCGAGGAAGTCCTCGGACACGGAGCCGTCACCGAAGTCGGCTTCGGAGTAGTTCGAGTTCGCCATGGCTTCAGCCGTCGGCTCGACGATGACGTCGTTGTAGCGCGACAGGCCGGTGCCAGCCGGGATGAGCTTACCAAGGATGACGTTCTCCTTGAGGCCCACCAGGGAGTCCGACTTGCCGTTCATGGCGGCCTCGGTCAGGACCTTGGTGGTCTCCTGGAAGGACGCGGCCGACAGCCACGAATCCGTGGCCAGCGACGCCTTCGTGATACCCATCAGCATCTGGCGACCGGAGGCGGGCTGGCCGCCCTCGGCTGCGACGCGACGGTTCTGCGTCAGGTACGCCATGCGGTCGACGAGCTCGCCGGGCATGAACGTCGTGTCGCCGGGCTCCAGGATGGTGACGCGGCGCAGCATCTGACGGACGATGACCTCGATGTGCTTGGCGTGAATGCCCACGCCCTGGTCGCGGTACACCTTCTGGACTTCGTCCACGAGCATCTTCTGGGACACGTTGCGGCCCATAATGCGCAGGATTTCCTTGGGATCCAGCTGGCCTTCGGTCAGCGGGGTGCCGGCCTCGATGTGCTGGCCCTCGGAGACGAGGAGCTTCTGGCGACGCGAGACCTCGATGACCAGGTCTTCCTTGCCGTCGTCACGGGTGATGACGACCTTACGCGCGCTCGGGTCTTCGTCGTCGATGTGGACGCGGCCGGCGGCCTCGTTCATCTTCGCCTCGACCTTCGGGCTGCGGGCCTCGAAGAGTTCCTGGACACGGGGCAGACCCTGCGTAATATCCGCAGCGGAGGCGGCGCCACCGGTGTGGAACGTACGCATCGTCAGCTGCGTGCCGGGCTCGCCAATCGACTGAGCGGCGATAATGCCGACGGCCTCGCCGATGTCGACCTGCTTGCCGGTGGCCAGCGAGCGACCGTAGCAGGCCGCACAGGTGCCGACCTGCGACTCACAGGTGAGGACGGAACGGCAGACGATCTGCTCGACGCCGGCTGCGACGAGCTCGGCGAGCTGGTCGTCACCCAGGTCGGTACCCGCGGGCATGACGACCTCTCCGGTCTCATTCACCGCGTCACGGGCGAGGTTACGGGCGTAGGCGGTCGTCTCGATGGTCTCGGACGCCTCCCACTCACCGAACTCGTTCTTGTGAGCGATATCGATCTTCAGGCCGGCGCGGGTGCCACAGTCGGCCTCGCGGACGATAACGTCCTGCGAGACGTCGACCAGACGACGGGTCAGGTAGCCCGACTCGGCGGTACGCAGAGCCGTATCGACCAGGCCCTTTCGGGCGCCGTGCGTGGCGATGAAGTACTCGAGAACCGTCAGGCCCTCGCGGTAGTTCGCCTTAATGGGCTGCTCGATCAGCTTCTGCTTCGGGTCAGACACGAGGCCACGCATACCGGCGATCTGCTGAACCTGAGACCAGTTACCACGGGCGCCGGAGTTCACCATGCGGTACACGGTGTTGCGCTCGTCGAAGTTCGCGCGCATGTCGTCGGCGACCTCTTCGGTGCACTGCAGCCACAGCTTCACGAGCTCCTCGTAACGGGTCTCCTCGAGGATGATACCCGTCTCGAACTGCTCAACGATCTCGGCGGCCTTGGCCTCGTAGCGGGCCAGGATCTCGCGCTTACGCGGCGAGGCCTGAATGTCGGAGAACGCAATCGTGATGCCCGACCAGGTCGACCAGTGGAAGCCGGCCGACTTCAGCGCGTCGAGGCAGTCCGCCACAAGCACGTTCGGGTAACGCTGGGTCAGCGTGTTCACGATGTTACCGAGCTGCTTCTTGCCGACAACCTCGTTGATGAACGGGTAGTCGGTGGGCAGCTGCTCGTTGAAGATCGCGCGACCGAGGCTGGTCTCGAGGATCAGCTCGTCGCCGGGCTCCCAGCCCTCGGGGGCTTCCCAACCCTCGGGCGGCACGGTGCCGTCGGCGAAGCGGATGCGCGCGGTCGCGTTCAGGTGCAGGTTGCCGGCGTCGTACGCCATCTGGGCTTCCGCCTGGCTGGAGAAGTACGGAATCACGGGGTTTCCGTCTTCGTCCTTCTCGAAGGGCACCGACGGGTCGGGCGTCGAGGTCAGGTGGAACAGACCGATGATCATGTCCTGCGACGGCATGGCCACGGGGCGACCGTCGGAGGGCTTGAGGATGTTGTTCGTCGACAGCATGAGGATGCGGGCCTCGGCCTGCGCCTCAGCGCCCAGCGGCAGGTGGACAGCCATCTGGTCGCCGTCAAAGTCGGCGTTGAAGGCGCCACAGGCGAGGGGGTGCAGCTGGATAGCCTTACCCTCAATCAGCTGGGGCTCGAACGCCTGGATGCCGAGGCGGTGCAGCGTAGGTGCACGGTTCAGCAGCACGGGGTGCTCGCGGATGACGTCGTCGAGGACATCCCACACCTCGGGGCGCTGACGCTCAACCTTGCGCTTGGCGGCCTTGACGTTCTGCGCGTAGTTCTTCTCAACCAGGCGCTTCATGACGAAGGGCTTGAACAGCTCCAGGGCCATCTGCTTGGGCAGACCACACTGGTGCAGCTGCAGCTGCGGGCCGACGACGATAACGGAACGACCCGAGTAGTCGACGCGCTTACCGAGCAGGTTCTGACGGAAACGCCCCTGCTTACCCTTGAGCATGTCCGAGATCGACTTCAGCGGACGGTTGCCCGGGCCCGCGACGGGGCGACCACGGCGGCCGTTGTCGAAGAGAGCGTCAACGGACTCCTGAAGCATGCGCTTCTCGTTGTTGACGATGATCTCGGGGGCGCCCAGCTCGAGCAGACGCTTGAGTCGGGTGTTGCGGTTGATGACGCGACGGTACAGGTCGTTGAGGTCGGAGGTCGCGAAACGGCCGCCGTCCAGCTGAACCATCGGGCGCAGGTCCGGCGGGATCACGGGGATCTTGGTGAGGACCATCGAAGCCGGCGAATTGCCGGTCGCGACGAAGGCGTTGATGACCTTCAGGCGCTTGATGGCGCGGGCCTTGCGCGGGCCGGAGTCAGAGGCGATGGTCTGACGTAGCGCGGCGACCTCGGCCTCCAGGTCGAAGGTCTCCAGGCGCTTCTGGATAGCGGCAGCGCCCATGTCACCCTTGAAGTAGGTGCCGTAACGGGCCACCATCGCACGGTAGAGGCGCTCGTCGCCCTCAAGGTCGCCAACCTTAAGGTCCTTGAAGCGCTCCCACACGGCCTCGAGGCCTTCGATGTCGCCGTCGAAGCGGCGGCGAATCTTGGCCATCTCGCGTTCGCCCTGCTTGCGGGCGCGCTCGCGCTCGGCCTGCGAGGCGCCGTCCTTTTCCAGGGCGGCCATGTCGGACTCAAGCTGCTCCGCGAAGTCGTTGATCGTCGCGTCACGGTTGTTCTCCATCTGCTTCTTCTGCACCTCAAGTTCGGCGCGCAGTTCAGCCAGATCCTCGTGGCGACCCTTTTCGTCGACCTCGGTGATCATGTAGGCAGCGAAGTAGATGACCTTCTCGAGGTCCTTGGGCGCGAGGTTGAGCACGTAGCCCAGGCGCGAGGGAACACCCTTGAAGTACCAGATGTGCGTGACGGGGGCGGCCAGGTCGATGTGACCCATGCGCTCACGACGAACGCGCGAGCGAGTGACCTCGACACCGCACTTCTCGCAGACGATGCCCTTGTAGCGCACGCGCTTGTACTTGCCACACGCGCACTCCCAGTCGCGGGTGGGGCCGAAGATCTGCTCACCGAACAGGCCGTCGCGCTCGGGCTTGAGCGTACGGTAGTTGATGGTCTCCGGCTTCTTAACCTCACCGTGGCTCCACTCGGCGATGTTGTCGCCGGTGGCCAGGGTGATCTTCAGGCTGTCGAACGTTTTGGCGTCCAGCAAAGTTATCTCTCCCTATCAGATCGCATCGATGGTCGCCGCAGCGTTCGGACGGGCTTCAAGAGTGATGCCCAGATCCTCACGCGCATTGAAGTCTTCGTCCTGCTCACGCAGGTCAATGACGTTGCCGGCCGCGTCGAGAGCTTCGACGTTCAGGCACAGCGAGCGCATTTCCTGGATGAGGACTCGGAAGGACTCGGGGATGCCGGGCTCGGGGATGTCCTCGCCCTTAACGATGGCCTCGTACACCTTGACGCGGCCGGTGGTGTCGTCCGACTTGATGGTCAGCAGCTCCTGGAGGGCGTAGGCGGCGCCGTAAGCTTCCAGGGCCCACACCTCCATCTCGCCGAAGCGCTGGCCGCCGAACTGGGCCTTACCGCCCAGCGGCTGCTGCGTGATCATCGAGTACGGGCCCGTGGAGCGGGCGTGGATCTTGTCATCGACCAGGTGGTGGAGCTTGAGCATGTAGGTGTAGCCCACCGAGATCGGGTACGGGAACGGCTCGCCGGAGCGGCCGTCGAACAGACGCGCCTTGCCCTCGTAGTTGGTGAGGACGTCGCCGTCGCGGTTCGGGTTCACGTTGCGCAGCAGGCCCGCGAGCTCGTCGGCCTCAAGGCCGTCGAACACGGGGGTAGCAACGGGCGTGCCGGGCTCGGTCTTGATGCCGTCGGCGGGCAGGTGCGCCGCCCACTCTTCGCCGGCCTCAACAGCGGCCGAGGCATCCCAGCCCTGGTGGGCGAGCCAACCGAGGTGGTACTCGAGCACCTGGCCGACGTTCATTCGGCCGGGGACACCCAGCGGGTTGAGGATGATGTCGACGGGCGTGCCGTCGGCGAGGAAGGGCATGTCCTCGACCGGGAGGATCTTGGACACGACGCCCTTGTTACCGTGGCGGCCGGCCATCTTGTCGCCGATCGTGATCTTGCGTCGCTGGGCGACGTAGACGCGCACGGTCTGGCGGACGCCGGGGTTGAGGTCGTCTTCGTCGTCGTTGAATTCGCGGACGCCGATGACGATGCCCTCTTCGCCGTGGGGGACGCGCAGGGAGGTGTCGCGCACCTCGCGGGCCTTCTCACCGAAGATGGCGCGCAGCAGGCGCTCTTCGGAAGTCAGCTCGGTCTCACCCTTCGGGGTGACCTTACCGACGAGGATGTCGCCGGCGGTGACCTCGGCGCCGATGCGGATGATGCCGCGCTCGTCCAGGTCAGCGAGGGATTCCTCGGAGACGTTGGGGATGTCGCGGGTGATCTCTTCCTCACCGAGCTTGGTCTCGCGGGCGTCGACCTCGTACTCCTCGATGTGGATCGAGGTGAGGATGTCCTCTTCCACGACGCGACGGCTCAGGATAATGGCGTCCTCGTAGTTGAGGCCTTCCCACGACATGTAGGCGACGAGGAGGTTCTTGCCGAGCGCGACCTCACCGTTGGAGGTGGCGGGGCCGTCAGCCAGGACGTCGCCGGCCTCGACGCGGTCGCCCTCGTCCACGATAACGCGCTGGTTAGTGCAGTTACCGGGGTTGGAGCGCTCGAACTTCTCGAGGCGGTAGGAGTCGCGGCCGCCCTCGTCCGTGGAGACGACGATCAGGTCAGCGGAGACCTCGGAGACGACGCCGGAGTGCGCGGCGAGGATCATTTCGCCGGAGTCGTGCGCGGCGCGCATCTCCATGCCGGTGCCGACCAGCGGGGCTTCCGTGGTGAGCAGCGGCACGGCCTGACGCTGCATGTTCGCGCCCATGAGGGCTCGGTTAGCGTCGTCGTGCTCGAGGAAGGGGATGAACGCCGCGGCGACGGAGACCATCTGACGTGCGGAGACGTCCATGTAGTCCACGCGATCGCGGGCGATCAGGGTCGGGTCGTCGCCGGCAACACGGCACAGGACGTCGTGCTCGGCGAAGGAACCGTCGGCCTCGAGGGGCGACGAGGCCTGGGCGATGTAGTGGCCCTTCTCGTCGTCCGCGGTGAGGTAGCGGATTTCGTCGGTGACCTTGCCGTCCTTGACGACGCGGTAGGGCGTCTCAATGAAGCCGAAGGGGTTGATGCGCGCGAAGGTCGCGAGCGAGCCGATGAGGCCGATGTTCGGGCCTTCAGGGGACTCGATCGGGCACATACGGCCGTAGTGCGAGGGGTGAACGTCTCGAACTTCCATGCCCGCGCGGTCACGCGACAGACCGCCGGGGCCCAGGGCCGACAGACGACGCTTGTGGGTCAGACCGGCGAGGGGGTTGTTCTGGTCCATGAACTGCGAGAGCTGGGAGGTTCCGAAGAACTCCTTGATCGCGGCGACGACGGGGCGGATGTTGATCAGCGTCTGGGGCGTGATCGAGTCCGTCTCCTGGGTGGTCATGCGCTCGCGCACGGTGCGCTCCATGCGGGCGAGGCCGGTGCGGACCTGACCCTGGATGAGCTCGCCGACGGCGCGGATGCGACGGTTGGCGAAGTTGTCGATGTCGTCGACCTCAACGCGGACCTCGACGGCCTCGCCATTGCGGGTGCCGGCGAAGGTCTTGTCGCCCTGGTGCAGGGCGAGGAGGTATTTGACGGTCGCGACGATGTCCTCGAGGGACAGGGTCGAGGCCTTGGGGTCGGCTTCGATGGCCAGCTTCTTGTTGATCTTGTAGCGGCCGACCTTGGCGAGGTCGTAGCGACGAGAGTCGAAGTAGAAGTTGTTGAGGAGGGTCTGGGCGGCGTCGACGTTCGCGGGCTCGCCGGGGCGCAGCTTGCGGTAGATGTCAAGCAGGGCTTCTTCCTGCGTGGCGACCGTGTCCTTCTCGAGGGTTTCGAGCAGGACGGGGTAGGCGGCGAAGGTTTCACGAATCTCGGATTCGGTCATGCCGACGGCCTTGAGGAAGTGTGTCACCGACTGCTTACGCTTGCGGTCGATGCGCACACCGACGGCGTCGCGCTTGTCGATCTCGAACTCGAGCCAAGCGCCGCGCGAGGGGATGACCTTCGCGCCGAAGGTCTCCTTGTCCGACGAGCGGTCCGAGAGCTTCTCGAAGTACACGCCGGGGGAACGCACGAGCTGGGAGACGACGACACGCTCGGTGCCGTTGATGATGAAGGTACCGCGCGGGGTCATGAGCGGGAAGTCGCCCATGAACACGGTCTGGGACTTGATTTCGCCGGTCTCGTAGTTCATGAACTCGGCGGTCACGTACATCGGTGCGGAGTACGTGTAGTCCTTCGCCTTGGCTTCCTCCATGGAGTACTTGGGGGATTCGAGGCGGTGGTCGTGGAACGACAGGCTCATGGTGCCTGCCACGTCCTCAATGGGGGAAATCTCGTGGAAGATTTCTTCGAGGCCGGAGACGTCGGGGACGTCGCCGTGGCCAGATGCCTGAGCGGCTTCGACGCGGGCCTTCCACGCGTCGTTGCCCAGCAGCCAGTCGAAGCTCTCGACCTGCAGGCCCAGCAGATTGGGGGCCTGGAGGGGTTCACGAAGCTTGGCGAACGAGATGCGGTGCTTGGGCTGTTTGGCGGTGCTGTTGGCAGCCAAAGGGGATCCTTCCCTGCATTAACGGTGCGCACGCTGCCTTATCACCCATTATCTGACGCGTCCTGGTCCGTCAAGCGCCTGTTACGACGGCTGGATACGGGTCACCTCGGGCATGATAAGGCGCAACTGCTCAGCCTACCGTGAGTCGCATCGCGAGTCAAGGCTGCGTGTGATATGTGCACGGTTTCACGGGCGAGGCCGCGGCCAGTTTGCTCGTCAGGCGCGACGCTGGCAGAACCCGGGCTTGGGTGGCGGTGCCCCAAGTCGGGCTTGAACCGACGACCCACGGATATGTCTCGGTTTTCCGCGATTATTCTGTACTGGCAACCCTGGTAATCCTCGATATTCTTGCGCATTTGCCAGCATTGCCACTGATGCCAGCGTTACCGGCACAGCCAGCTACGCCAGCATTGCCACTATTACCAGCAGCGGACGTTGCGTCCCGTTGTTTCCGCGTAGATGAAAACGTTGAGGACCATGAGCACTCACCGTCATCATGTCTTGGAACTGCCGACGCCTCTCATGTGGGAGGGGCACGTTGACAACTTCATCGTCTTCCTGCGCTCTCAAGGGCTCGTTGCGACCTCAATCCGCACCAAACGCAACCATGTACTCCAACTGGCTCGTGCGTTCCCCGATATTCCTCCCACAGAACTCGATCCCGGATCCCTGGTGGAGTGGTGCGGTACACGAGCGTGGGCTAATGAAACGAGGCATGCCTACTACAGCACGTTCCGGAGGTTCTTCGGGTGGCTCGACTCCAGACACCACTGTGGCAATATTTCCTCGGTTCTCCCCCGCATACGTCGTCCCTCTGGGACACCGCGCCCCATCCCTGATTCCATCTTGGTGGATTGTGTCGATCACGCGAGTCCACGTGACGCCCTCATCCTGCGGTTGGCCGCCGAGGCTGGCCTGCGGTGCGTGGAGATCGCTCAGGTCGAGGTTGGCGATGTCTACGAGGGCGCCGACGGGTGGGATCTTTTTGTGCGAGGAAAGGGCGGTCGCACGCGGACCGTGCCGATCACAGCCGACCTGGCCCAGGCAATCATTACACGCTGCACAACAACTGGACAGTACGCATTTCCTGGACGTTGCGGCGGACATATGGCCGCCAATTCAGTCTCGCAGATCGGGCGCCGGGTTTTGCCTGGCACCTGGACACTGCACAAGCTACGCCATCGGTACGCAACGAAGGCGTATTCCGCAGAACATGATCTGCTCATTGTTCGTGAGCTCCTGGGCCATGCATCACTCCAGACGACTGTCCGTTATATCGCGCCATCCCCTCGAGCTCGCGACGCGGTTCTCGATGCAACCCGCGTTCAATCGCCAGCATCTCCAAACAACCCGATATTGCCAGCACCGCCAGCCTAACCGGCACGGCTGGCAATGCCAGCCGCTAACAGCCCCAACGATTTCAGAGAAATGAGAAACCATCATGCACGTCATCGCAATCGCCAATCAGAAGGGTGGAGTCGGCAAGACGGTGACCACCTTCCACCTTGCCAACGCCCTGGCCCACGTCGGTCACCGCATCCTGGTCGTCGACCTGGATCCCCAGGCCAACGCCAGCTCTCTGCTGGCTTCCCCTCCCTTGGTTGAGAATCAGGCTGGTGTGGCCAACGCCCTGTCAACACGCTCCGACCTTTCACTCCCCGACGTCATTACAACCACCATGTGGGAGCGCGTGTTCCTCGCTCCGTCGGGAGGTGAGACCTTGGCAGCTGTGCGCGACGAACTCGTCATTGCGGGCCCTGGCCGCGAGGCGAGGCTCGGCGAACAACTCGCCCTCATCCATGAAGACTTTGACGTCGTTCTGATCGACTGTGCACCGGCTTTAGATCTACTGACCTCGAACGCGTTAGCCGCGGCCGACGGCGTACTCATCGTCACCCAATCGAAGCTGCTGTCGACAACAGGCCTGGCACATCTGCTCAACACGATCAGTGTTGCGCGGCACTACCTCAATCCGACTCTATGCGTCGTTGGGGTCCTGGTAAACATGCACGAGGCGGGTACTGTCGCTGGCTCGCATTGGCTTGACGACGTGCGAGAAGCCTGCAGGTCGAAAGGACTTCCTCTGTTCGACCCACCAATCCCCCGGCGCGTGGTGATCTCCGACGCTGCGGAGGCCCAAATGGGCCTCGATGAGTACCCCGGCGCCCCAGCCGAGTTGTTGGAGACTTACGCGCACCACGCCGCAACCATGCTCACCAACCTCGAGGAGAACGGCCAATGACTCCGCGTAGGCCAACACCGATCAAGTCAGACCTCAGCACGGGTCCCGCTGCTGTTATTACACCCCCACAGGAGACGACATCTACCAGCCGTGCCACACGTGCCAGCAAAGCCGCCAACACCGGCAATGCTGGCAATGCCAGCGATACGGATGAGCGTATTGTCAAGGTGACCGCGCGAGTGAGCGCCGACATTGCTGGCCGGTGTCGCGCGGCGTACATCGACGGCGTGCTCGAGGGGGGACCCGCCTCATTCGAGGCGTGGATCGTCGAGGCAATGACTGTCGCACTCGCTCGGGCAGAGAAGAAGCGGGGGCGCAGGTATGAGCCGCTTGCAGCAGACAGGATTCCCAAGGGGCGACGGTAGGCTTGGTTTCCAAGCAACGTGCTTCCCATCGAAGAACCTCGATGGGAGGAAAGGGAGGGTGAACATGGACTTTCAAGGGTGTCTTAGTCTACTGGGAGTCATTGGCGGCTTGGTTTCCGCCGCCTGCGCCGTCGTTTCGGTGTTTCAGGCGCGCAAGTCAAAGGAAGAGAGAGAAGTAGCTGAGAAGGTGGCCCAATCTCTGGAGGTGCTGGCAGATGCCTCCGCAAGGCAACAGCAAGCACCACCGTGGGAATTGCGCTGGACCGGCGGTGATCGTTATCTACTGGTGAACACGGGTGCGGACACTGTTAACGATGTAATCATTGAATGCCCCCTGGAACCTGTTCGCTTCACCGTTGAGGGTGGCCAAGGGCCGAGGAGTATTGACTCTAACGCGTCTGTCTCCTTCATCTATGCAACATCGCTGCAGGCGCGTGGATCAAGAAGTATCCGCATACGCTGGACACGACTCGATGGAACTAGCGATACATGGCAGTCCTCGCTTCCTCCAAAACATCACTGACACTGCTCAAGAGAGGGCGGACACCCCACAGTTAAATGCCAGCAATGTCGGCATTGCCAGCACTGCCAGCAATGGGATGTGGTGTCAGTGCCGTTGATGGGTGTGCGTGAGAGAATTGGGGGGCCTCCGCGGCGTCGACCCCGGACCAGCAGTATTCCTGCCGGGGAGTTGACACCGACGAGAGGAGGTGACTGGGTCATGGCGAAAGACAGGCGACCGCTTCGAGCGAGGCGATCGGGTCTAGATGGGAAGCAGAAAGCCCAGATCGCTGTAGCAGTGGTAACGACACTGCCGCAGCTGATCTGGGCGATTGCATTCCTGCTCAGCGCTCTCATCGGGCACTGAGACCAGCCCGGATACCCGGGGAGTCGGACAGGTGACGCTGTTCGGCTCCCCTTTAGTATGCCACATTGGCGTGGCCACGCAGAAGGGGGGCGTGTGCGTTCACGGTGTTACGGGGAGGGGCGAAGGAGGAATCATGATGAACCCTACCCCGGATACCCCGACGCTTACGATCTACACGACGCCGAATTGCCCGTCGTGTCGTCTCACGCGCCAGGCGTTGGATCGCGCTGGTATCACCTATGAGGTGATTGACCTGAGCGGGCGCCCGGATCTCGTCGAGCAGATGCGCAGCGAGGGACTGCTGCAGGCTCCAATCCTTGACGATGGCACCTCGAGGAGCGCGGGTTTTCGCCCCGATCGGATTCGCGCGATCGTTGATGCCGCTACGCCAGCGCGCCTGACTGTTCAAGGAGCTCAGGTCCATGTGCCCGCTCCGGCGGCCGAGGTGCAGGCTCATCGAGGCAGGGCACTGTGAAGAAGGGGCTGGGTGTCTTTTTTGTCGCGCTTTTTGTGCTTCCTGGAGCAGCTCTGATGCCTGTTGCGATGCTCAGTGAGTCGAATGCGCATACTGGGAACACTCGAGGTGGGAGTGGGCGTGTGTCGGGGGTGCCTGAGGAATACCAGGATGTGGTGTGGCGCGCTGGCCAAGCGTGCGACGTTGTGTCGCCGTCGCTGATCGCGGCACAAGCCGACCATGAGTCGGCGCACACGTGGGACCCACAGATTACGAGCCCGGCCGGGGCTCGGGGGATCTCTCAGTTCATGCCAGGCACGTGGGCCACCCATGGTCATGATGGGGATGGGGATGGGCGAGCTGACATCACCAACGGGGCTGATTCGATCTATTCGCAGGGCCTGTACATGTGCGAGCTTGCTCAGAACGTTGACTCCTGGCTTGCCTCCGGCCTCGTCTCAGGGGATCGCGTCGACCTGACTCTCGCGGCATATAACGCGGGGCCGGGCGCGGTGAGGTCCTGGGGTGGGATTCCACCGTTTAAGGAGACGCAGGGGTATGTGAAGAGTATTCGTGAGGCGCAGGCTAGTTTTGTTGAGACAGTGACCTCGGAGCCCTCGGGCGACGGCACACTTCTTGCGCAGGCGCGTACCCACATGGGTACTCCCTACGTGTGGGGTGGGGAAACCAGCGCTGGCGTTGACTGCTCGGGCCTCATCGTGCTGTCTTATGCTGAGCTCGGCCACCCGTTCCCGGCATCGGTGCGCACAGCCGATCAGATCACCAAGTACTCTGACGCGGCACCGATCGCCCGCGATCAGCTTGTCGTTGGCGATATGATCGGGTTCTCACACACGCCGGGAGGCTACGTTGACCATATCGGTGTCTATGCCGGCACAGACGCGGCTGGGCACCCGATCATGGTGCATGCACCCGATGTTGGAGGCGTTGTCGAAGAGACGCGCCTTGATACGCCGTATTGGCAGGGTATGACGTGGTGGCCGATTCGCCGGACGGTGTGAAATGGACGCAGGTGTGCATGCGATGGGGGATGATCACGGTATGAGCATCGACGACGAGTCTCACCGCAAACCGAGCCCGTTCCGGTCCGCGCAGGAGAGCAGTGACCCCGTGGCACCTCGCGCCTTGTCGATTGATGAGGAGTGGGCGGTGATCATGGCCCTCGAGGAGGAACGGGGCCGCGCACACGCGCCTGAGCAGACAGCCGTTGCAGCGCCAGCGGCCACACAGGAGGATCTGAGCTACCTCGAGCCGATCGCCAATCCACACTCGAGCGCTCCGCTTAATCCGTGGTGTACGCCTGGTCCTACGCCCGTGCCGACGGGGGGCCGGTGGCGTTGGAGGTGGTGGCGCTTGTGGGCCCTGCCGAGTCTGGCGTTTCTTACGGTCGTTACTGTCGCCGTTGTGCGGCTCTATGGGCAGGCAGTCGACCGTGGTGACCCCAAGTCACTGATCATGCCTTTCCTGTTTCTGGTGACTCTGTGGTGGAATTGCTTGATCCATGCCCTATACGTCATGTGCGTCAGACACATGAATCCGTCCGTCGGCTTTCATATCGGTGCGGCGATCGCCGCTTTCGTGGTGTCCTCAGTAGCGGCGTTCGTCTGTGTGTGGGTGTTCGTGACGGCCGTGAATCTTGGCGTGGTGGCTGGTGCGTAAACGGCCGTTATCGCACCCGCCATGCACCAGCCCTAACATGAACCGAAAGTCACCAGAAACCAGGTGCAGAAACCAGGTGCAAATCCAACAGTGCAAAACGATGATGGTTGACCGTTTATGCACCCTGGCGTACGATGAAAGATCACGGCGGCGTTGCCGATCAATCAAGGGAGAACGTTATGGCTAACGATCAGATCCGCACCGATGAGGAAGCACGAGCGTCGATCGCTTTCGCTGACGCTGCGCTCAATCTTGCTGGGCACGTTGTTACTGACGCTCATCTTCGTGACCTTCAGTGGAAGACGGCCACGGGCGAGCTCACGGTCGAAGAAGCAGGTAGAGCGGGAGAAAGGTACCTGTACGAGAAGTTCGGGTACTCGCATGAGTGAGGATCCGAGTTGGGATGAGTATTTCATCCCGGGCACTCAGGTACTGCGCAACAAGTTCACCGGCGGCGGCGAGTTGCCATACGGGGTTGATTCGGAACGCGCGTTGCGAGCGTTGGAGGAACACTGGGCGAGCTTGCGCCTTATCGAGCTCCAAGATAATCCGATCCTGGGGTTGTTTGATTACGACCACATGAAGGCCATTCACCGGCATATCTTCCAGGACGTTTACGAGTGGGCGGGCGTTGAGCGTACGACCCCGATGCTTGGTCCGTTGGTCAAGTATGGACCCGATGTGTCCGGATTCCCTGATCATGATCCGACTGATCGCTCTGTTGCACATGAGTACTACCGTGCCGGTCCCGAGCTGAGGCGAGCGGCCGAGCGCGAGTACGACGCAATTCGTCATGCCGACTACCTGCGCGGCCTGGACGTCGATGATTTCGTCGACGCGCTCGCGCAACGATGGGCCGCCATCAACCAGATTCATTCGTTTCGTGAGGGCAACACACGCAGCCAGTTCGTGTTCTTCTCAGAACTCGCTCATCATGCAGGCTATTACGTGGATGCCGATGCTTTCGCTCCTGTGTCCCAGGCGCAGATCCTCGCGGGAGTGACCAACCCGCTACGCGACGGGCTAGTAGCTGCGCGTTTCTACTACCAGGACCGCCACGATGCCGGTCCTATGGCAGAGGTGTTGTCCTACGCAGTTCGTCCCCTCACCGAGGCAGAGAAGCAGCACCGACCAATTGTGCCCGTCGAGGCACGTAGGGCTCATGCCGTTACGTCGGCCGCGTTTCCGGCAGGGGTGATACCACCCGGTCGCGCGCACGTTCCGCGTGCGGATGAGCTGTCGGCACGGCCGTATACGCCGACGCAGAATGACGGGTACACACGTTAGGGTGTGCGGTAATCAGGTTGGGATCGCAGGAGGTTGGCGTGGCGATAGTTGGGTATGCACGCGTATCGACGCGTGAGCAGGCCACGGACGCGCAGGAAGCAGAGCTGCGGGCGGCCGGTGCACAGCGGGTGTTCGTCGACCACGGCGTGAGTTCTCGGCTCGAGCACCGTCCCGCGTGGGATGCATGTATGGAGTACCTGCGTGAGGGTGATGTGCTTGTTGTCCGCGCGCTCGATCGATTGGCAGGCTCAGAGAGAATCGCAATCGACGTGATCCGCGATCTGGGCAAGCGTGGGGTGCGGCTCCGGTCCCTGACCGAGCCGTTCCTGGACGTCGATGCGTCCACGCCGATGGGTGAAGCGATCATTGGGATCATGGCCGTGTTGGCCCAACTACGGGTGTCGACGATTCGCGAGAATACGCGCAGGGGGCTTGCGCATGCTCGAGCTGAGGGGCGTGTTGGTGGGCGTCGACCGCGGGTGACTGGGGATCGCCTGGAGGCGGCTGAGGCGATGTTTCAGGCGGGAATGACGCACAAGCAAATCGCATCGACGTTGGGGGTGCATCGGTCGACGGTGACGCGAGCACTTGCTAAGCGCAGGCAGGAGAGCGATCGTAACGACGCTTAGCGTGCGATGAGGCGGCCGATATGGATGTGGCGGGGACAGCGCTCAGTCTGTCCCCGCCACACATGTTTGGGCGCTTTAGGCTTCCGAGAGGTGTAGGTATCGTCAGGAGTCAGCGCCGCTGCCGCTCCTGGTGGCGGCTTTGGGTAAACGGGTTGGGTCGGGGAAGCCGGCCTTGGTGAGGTCGGCTTTCGACCATCCAATCGAGGTAGCTGCTTTGAACGCGAGACGGTAGTTCGCGACGGCGTCCTCGAGGGCGGTGTGTGCGCTACCGAGTGCACGGAGCACGGCTTCTCGGTGCTCGTCTTTCTGGAGGAGCTTGTCGAGCGGGTTCATGGGTGTGTCCTTTCGTTGGTGGCACCACCGAGTGCGGCGCCTGGTACTAGTACCGTGTCGGCGTACGCGCACAAGGAGCACAAGCACGCAAGGGCGCTCCCGCAGGCGGAACGGATGAGCGGGGCGACATGGCAGTCGCGCCCCCTCCATGGGGGGGGCGCGACCCTACCCCAACCAAACCGAAACGACATGAGCACGTCAGGCCAGTGTTATCTCCCAGCATCTTGTTTGTTCACTTGCACGATGCAAGGACAGCGAACGCGTCAGCAAAGCCCACGAAGCGGCACGGAAAGCACGCAAAGATCGGCCAGAAAGAGCGTGGAGCGTGAGCGTCGAGGGCCCGGACGAACCGCATTCGCGGTCCGCCCGGAACGAAGGAACTGGGCTGAGTTTTCGGGTGCGAACGTTAAGGTTGTGTCCTTGCGTTGTCATGCGCGGTCTGCGCTGTGTCCCACGAAGTAAGATTCGCGTAGCAAGCTGTATAATACCGATATCGGTATTAAGCTTTTGGCGCGACGCATATGGCGTCACGTGGCACACTGGAAGTGTGGTCCGAAGGATCGCTGCGCTGGCTTGAAGAACATGTGAGGGAGGCGGGTCAGATGAGTAGTGAAGCAGTGTCGCATTCTCGGACGGCCCGCAGGGCGCGGCGGTCGGTGCGAGGGGTTCAGCGGTCTCGGTTGCTTGTGTCATTGACGTCGTCGGAGCGCGCTCTCATTGAGGAGGGCGCTCGTCTTCGTGGCGTGTCGCTGTCTCGGTTTGTGGTGGAGGCAGCGCTTCACCCGGTCACTGCCACTGAAGGGGTTACTGGGCCAGCTCATGCGGAGGAGTTGATTGAGCTGCTTCGCGCCTATCGGCGCCAGCTTGAGGGCGCGATGACGAATTTGAATCAGATCGCGCACCATGCGAACACGGTGCACGAGGTGCCCGAGGATTTTGCGTCTGTCGTGTCAAGCGTGGCCGATACGATCGAAGACATTAACGGCCGCTTGGATGGGGTTCGGCGATGATTCCTAACATCGTCACAGGCGGCGACACCGGGGGGCTCATGCGCTACCTGGTGGGACCGGGGCGCGCCAATGAGCACGAGAATCCTCACGTGATCGCGGGCTCGCGTGACATCGTGCGCAAGTGGGGTGACTGGGAGACGATCAGCGTCTCCCAGGCCAGTGAGATCGCGACGCGCTTGGACGCGTATATGCACGAGACAGGCACCTTCCCCACAGGCAAGGCACGCCGCTTCAACCCGGCCACCGGAGCGGTGGAGTGGAATGGCGAGATCGAGGCCAACCATGTCTGGCACTGCTCACTCTCCCTGTCACCAGAAGAAGCTGCCCTTGGTGATGAGGTCTGGGGACGTATCGCCTCGGACTTCATGAGTGAGATGGGCTTTAGCGGCACCGATGGAAAAGCGCCATGCCGGTGGGTCGCGATCCATCACGGGAGCGCGAAAAACGGTGGCGATCACATTCACATTGCAGCCACGATCGTGCGTGAGGATGGCACAAAGTGGACTCCGTGGTACGACCAGCGGCGAGCTCAGAAGGCGTGCAACGTACTCGAGCACCGTTATGGACTTCTGGTTGTGGAGTCACGCGAGCACGCACGCGGCTCACGATGCGACAGCGCGGCCGCACAAAACGCCGCGAAGCGCGCGGGCACCTCACGCACGGACCGTGCGGTCCTTGAGGAACGTTTGCGCGCAGCTGCAACAGCGGCAGCGAGTGAAGCTGATTTCGTGCGTCGAGCTCGTCGCCTCGGGGTACGTCTGCATCCCAGGTTTGCGAGTGGGCGCATCGACATCGTAGTCGGGTACAGCGCCGCGCTACGCACCGAAAACGGACAGCAGACCCGATGGTGGGGCGGAGGCAGAATCGCCCGCGACCTCACCCTCACACAGCTGCGCACACGCTGGCAGGACACTCCCTCAAGCGCCCTCGAGGCCGTGGAAGCCTGGAAGGGCCACTACCCGAAGCGGGCACCCTACGATGGGCCGCTGTGGCAGGACCGCCTCCGCGCCCTCGAGCATTTCCGCACGCACCTCGATCGCCTCTCCCCCACCGACCACGTGGGACTCGCAAACGCCGCCGCTGACATCGCCGGACTCCTACACGCCCAGGCGATCACAGCGCGTACGACAGGCGGGCGAGACATGCTCGAGCGCGCCGCCGTGCAGGTCGGACGCTGCGCACAGCTGAAGACACGACCAGCGGATAAACGCCTCGTCGACGTGGGCGCCCGCATGGCCTCAGATCTGGCACTGTCGATTGCGGCCGCAACGAACCCGCGCATGGCCGCGATCGCCCTCGCACACGCGACCGTCGATCTCGTGCACACCATCGCCGAGCTCCACGAGGCAGCAGGCCAAGCAGCAACTGCCGCTGCAATCGAGCGCGACGCACGCGCCATGTACGAGCGCGCCAACACCTACCCGCGGTTTGACGTCGACGCATTCGCGTCGAGCTACGAGCGGCTCGAAAACAGCCCCGCGCCCACACAGCGCGAGATCGTGCCGCCCCTTCCCGCCGCACAGGCGCCGCGCGAAGACAGCGCGATCGCCCGCGACGCCCAGGCCCTCACCAACGCGTCGGTTGACAATGCCCTTCACCGTGTCCGCACCGTACTAGACGCGGCTGGCATACCGGTCACCTCTTCTCGGCCTCGAGGTGCACAGTCAGGTATACCGCGCGACGTTCTGGGCGGACAGCCACGCGCGTTCAAGCACGCAGCAATAAGCACGGATGAGGCCCAGCGCCTCGCAACAGAGGCCACCCAGCGGACACAGCACAAGGACAACGGCCCAACCAGATAAGACTCCGCGTTGTGCGTGTACGCGCCCACGATGAGTGGTGAGAGGTACCCAACACGGGTGCCTTCGTACCACAAAATTGGAGGGACTCGTATGAACGCGATCGACGTCGGCCGCAATGAGCTTGCGCGCCTCGGACTGCACCCGGGGGCACGGCATCCAAATATCGCTGATTCGACTCCGTTCCAGTATGAAGATTCTTCGATCTTCTACGACTACTGGACATTCGGCAACCCAACCGTCATCAAAACGAGCGAAGGCCGTCTCCTCGGAGTAACCGTGTACACGTCCGCAAGCGATGGTGACAAGCAGGAGATCCCCATCGTTGGTGAGGCAGCGTGTCAGGAGTATGTTCGCCAGGCTGTTGCCTGGGAAAGTGACGATGCAGATCGTATTCGCCAGGACACGGCACATGCACACATCATGGCGCGCATCACCGAGTTAGCCGAGGACAACCCCACCCTCACTACGTGGGCACTCGCACACGCTCCCATCGTCGACATCGACACTGAAGACCTCACCCTCACTCTCACTGATCTCAACGGCGACCCCATCATCGACCTGCACACCTCTAGCATCGCTGGTGGTGGATGGGCCCGTCTCCACGGACATGGACTCGATGAACTTGACAACATCATCGCCAGTCCAGATTTCTCCCGTCTCCCCCACAGGGTGGGTATGCGGCGCGAAAGTCTCACGGCGTTTCTCACCGCGCTCTCCGACGACCTGGACAAGATCCACTACGATGCCATGCATGCGCCGGGAGTTCCCACCCTCTCCCAGGCGATTAAAGCAGCCAAGAGAGCACAACCCACCACTGAGGCAACTGCTCGAGCTACTCAGCGTTCGTCTATTCCCCCTGAGATGCTCGGGAAGAGCGCTCCACGTATCGGAACTCAGGCATTCACAACGAGACCGATGCGATGGGTGCCATCATCTGCGATTCATGAAGCTGAAGGGCGATCACTGTGAATGGGCATGACCCGTACGAGGATGTCCCTCCGATTGACGTCGAGCCGCTGCCCAGCGACCTCGAGGACGTGGCGCCCGGTGATCCCTCGAGGGACGAACCGAAGCTGTACTACTCGAGTGTTCACAAGTTCGTTGAAGAGTTCTTGACACAGATTTACGACCGGTCCCTCGGAACCGGTCTCAACTGGTGCTCCGAGTGGTGGAAGCACACTGAGGCGGTCTTCTACTTGACCGCTTTGTGGCACTCGTGGGAGGGGCTGCGGGCGTCGGGTGAGCTCACGGCGATGGCCACCTGGTCCGTGCAGTACCTGTACCCGATCATGGATCGCCTTATGTCCGAAAATGGCCCTTTCAAGGGGTGCCAGCCCGACTTGGGGCACCGTAAGGGCGAGCATAAAGAAGAGTCCGCACCTCATCCGGGGCGCGTGCTACCGACGACGCCGCCGCCGCCCGGGCTCGTCGACGAGCGCCGATAATGGACGCAGACATGGGGGTGGGGTAGCCAGTTTGGCTACCCCACCCCCATTGTTCGATCTATCGGTGCAGTGTGTGCACGTCCTCGAGGGGCGCGGCCGGCACTCGGCCGGCCGGCACACTCAGCGACGTCGCCAACATGTCCTGTGCGGGCGCAGGCTGGGCTTGCGAGGCCACCGTGAACGCCTTCACCCCGTCTGCGTCGATACCCTCATCGAGCAGCTGAGTTGCCCAGGCCTGACGCGCTTCGGCGCTATCCCACGCGGGCACGTTCACGCTCATATCTGGCCTGTCGAGATCACTCACAGACATCGGTTTGTCCGGCTGAGTCGTCATGAGCCCATAAACCGTGTACATATCCAGCTTCTTGTCCCCCGGCTTAGGCGCGGCCACAGCCACATCCTCTGCCAGTGAATCCGACAGCTGTGTGGTGGCCGCTTGCGGATCGGTACGTATTTCCTCGAGGATTTCCTCAAGGGATTGCTCGAGCTTTTCCCCGTCGACGAGGGGCGCGGCAGCGGCCAGCTGTGCCACAGACACGAGAGTCATGTCAACGAACTCATTCTTACGCTGGTCTCGGAATGATCGTGGGTTGCGGGATTCCTCGCGAGCTCGTGCCTCAGCAGCCTGTCGGGCACGGGCCTCGGCTTCCAGGCGCCGATGTGCCTCCGCCGCTACTTCCCGCGCATCCTCATCGACGTGCGCGAAACGCTCGGCTAAGCCGACTGCTCGAGCTCTTTCTGTGGCGCTGATCTTGGGGTCATCCCACCAACCGTCGCGGCGTGCCGCACGATAGATCGGCGCTGCAAGACGCCGCTGCTGTTCGGTTACTGTGCGCAGGGCGCGAGCGTGCTCGAGGGAGGCGCGCGCGGCCGCGCGGCGTGCGGCCGCCTCACGCGCAGCGAGTGCTCGAGCAATCATGATTGCTGCGCGCATCACTTGCGTGGCTTGTATGGATAGTTGTTGCTCGATCTGGTCGGCACTCATGAGTTTTTCCTATCGCTTCTTGGTTTCCCAGTAGGGCACGGTGCGCACGTAGACGGCGGGTGCCCCTGATGCAAACACCCACGCGCGGTTGGGGGGCATGGCCATAAGTTCCGACACCGGGGCAATCGGACGCTGAGCTGCCCCTACAGATACGCTCCTCGAGGTCCCCTGCCTGCTTGAGGACGTCTGTACCTGATCGACATACTCCATGCCAATCAGCGTCGACAGGGATTGTAGGAATCTGTCCTCTGAGACACCGCCGCCATACGCCTTGACGTTGGCGGCGCTCCAGAGTTTGTTCATGCCCGGTTCGCCCCAGACACTCACGCCTTGGCTCCAGGACTGTAGGAGCGTGTCGACGACGATGCCTCGGGAACCAAAATGGCTATAGAGATCAGGCAACTCCCTCCACCGGCAGACGTTTGCCGCCTCATCGAGGGCGACAAAGAGCGGTAGAGCGAGCCTGCCACCGGGCTGGGTTTTTGCGTGCTCGAGGGCGCCCTCAATGACCGCGACGGTCAGTGCCGTCACGATCGGGGACGCGCTGCCACGGCCCTCCTGCGACAGGCAATACAGCGTATCGGTTGATGTCACAAAGTCGGTGGGGCGAAACTCCATCATGTCGTTCTCACCGTCATTCACTGTCGGGGGCAGGACCCAGCGCAGCGCCTCATCGTTGAGTAGGAATGACATCGTTTGGGAGGCGCCGCCGTACACGCCACCTCGGGTTTCTGCCGGCAGATTCATCATCCCGCGCAGCGACTGTGCGGTCATCATCTGCCCAGCGCGCTCCAAGATCCGCACCGGCTCGTCATCGAGAGGCCGCGTCAGCCACTCATGCACCATCCGAATGTCTCGGCCACCGAGGGCGGCTGCCAATACAAGTGCAGCGACCAGGTCTTTCGATGCCCCATCGAAGTACGCATCCTTGGTGGCACCTGGATCGCGCTGAGAATCGATGAAGACCTCCGCCAGCGAAATGGCATCAACTGGATTCTCTACCCCCGCCAGGATGTTCCACCACCACGATTGGTCTTCGCCCGCAATCCCTTGGGGATCAAATACCCAGGTTCGGCCAAATCTGCTTCGTTCCAGACGAGTCACATCAACGATGTCACGTTTGTTCGAGGTCGCAAGGACTGCGCCGGGCGCTACGAGAATCCGCGGGACCAGCCACGCCGTGGTCTTACCCGTCCTCGGGCCTGCAATCATCAGACACACGAACTCCCAGGACGAAAACAACCACGCGTTTCCTCGCACCATGCGCCCGATCGGCAAACCTGGAGAATCGGCCACGACACCCAGCCGGGATGCCTGCGATGCCACCGCCCGTTCCCCCAGGACAGCTACCTCACGCCGTGCAGCAGCCTTGCGAGCGACTTGATCTCCGCGCTTTTGCCGACGCGGGCCTCGGTGTCGCCACCGGGTGATAACAACCAGGCACGCGAAGCCGATCAGGAGAATGAGGAGAGCGAGAACGGCCACTGCGCGCGGCTGCTGACCGCGAATAATCCCCCCTGCCAGTTTCAGAAGACTCGATGGTAGCTCGATCCCCGTCCACCACGTGTACAGGGCGCGGGCACCGTACAGACAGGTTCCACCAACCCCGAGCGTGATGAGAAGAAGCCAGATGCCTCGTCCGCTATCACTCATTGAATCCCACATGGTGTCACCACCTCTTGTTTGTATTGGACAGCTCGTATTCCACCGGCGTGAAGTCAACCTGGAATGGGTGGGCCGGGGCGTCCGACGTTTTAAGAAGGAACTTTCCGCGGCCGATGGGGGCCGCACTACCCCCCGTGATCGGGTCGTACTCCCCAGGGGCGTTCCACGATGAAACGAGGGCTTCCTCACGGCGTGAGAACGCCATGACAGATCTGAGCTCGCGGACCTCTTTGGGGGGAACACCGCCGATAAACAACATTTTCGAGCGCTCGATGAAGCCTTGTGCTTTCTGTCGATCAGAGACCGACGGTAAGGCCTGGAAGTCCGCAACGGAGTGGGTGATCATAATTTGTCCGACACCCACAGTCCTGTTGAGGCGGGTGAGCGAATCGACGCGCTCGACCATGCCCGGTGAAGACCGAAGGATGCGCCATAGCTCATCCATGATGAGCTGATAGCGCTGCCGGGCAATCAGCCCCGTGTCGGCGAGAACCTGAGTGACCTCGACGGTGGCAAAACCGTATGACCAGCATGACAGTAGGACCGCTGCTTGCAGGTCTTCGTCGGCGTACATGAGCGAGGAGACATCAAAAACGACGGACGCATCCATGCGCATGGACACGGTCTTCTTTGCTGCGAACAGTGAGCCGAAACGTCCCATGAGCAGCGCCTGGAGTGAGGCCTCAAGTTCATTGGTCAACCGCTCATACTCTCCAGGTTTTCCTTTATCGAGGGCGGCCGCATGGAGCTGCTCAGGCCCCTCTTGGACGACCCGAAGAACATCGGCGAGAGTCGGCGTACCAGCGTGCGTCTCCTCGAGGACACGGATAGCGGCATCAATGATCGTTTCCTCGCGATCTGTTGGCGCCTGTCGACGAATGATCTGGATCAGCGAACACACCAGCTGCTTTTTGCGCTCGTGAGCTGCTTCCGTCACTTCCTGGGCCTCGCGGACGTACCCGGCTGCCAGCAGCATCTCCGCCGCTTCGTCGGCATTACCACCATCAAGAGGGTTCAGCCCAGTCTTTCCATGTCCGATGGAAATGATCTGCCCACCCAGTGCATCGATGACGTCAGCGTATTCACCTTTGACGTCACCGACGACCATGGAATGGATACCAAATGCCTCGGCACCCAGCACCATCCTCCTAATCAGTGAAGACTTTCCCAAGCCATTCAGGCCTAGGACCATGGCAGATGGGGCAGAAATAAGCCCCTTTTGAAACCAGCTGATAGGGTCGGCGCACACTGCGCCAGTCCCGTCCGTCGCCCGTCCAAGGGGAACGCCAACAGGTGGCGGGGTCCCACCCGCAACAAACGGATACAGGCCACACACCTGGACGCTCGTGCCGCGATAGTCGTGAATGCGGGGAAGCGGCGTGACGCCGCCACCGCCGGGGCGGTTGAGATCCGCGACCGTTATCCTCATGCTCATATCGACCACACCTTTTGCCACGAAGGGACAACGCCCAGGGGAAGGGCGAGTGCAAACGCAGAATCCTGCGCTCCGTAGGCAGGCCGCATGCGCAACTTCGATGCGGACGCAAGCGACGTGATGGCCGCAGCCGTGTCGTCGAGCTCATCCCCCGTCACAGTCGCTGTCACCAGGACTGTGAAGTCCACCAGACCCGCACCGCTGGCTTCCTCCTGCGCGTTCTTCTTTGCGATTGCTACCTCGCGCGCGGCGCGCGCAGTGACTTTCTTCGACATGCCAGCCGCCGCCGCGGCCGTCGTCATGTCGCGCTCGACGATGTCACCTGTCATGGCGGCATCAATGGGACGCAGCAACAGGGTGACACGCTTGCGCTCAACATCCCGCGAGATCGACAACAGCTTCGATAAGACACCCGACTGCACGACTCCCGTCGGCGCCTTAGTCAGCACCCACGTGCGAGACAGGCCCGAATCATGACGGAACGAGTCAAAGGAGACACGGGCACCGACGGGACCAGCGTCCTCCCAGTCCAGGTCAACCTCATCACCACCGGCCGTTGCTTCTTCGAAGAGTGGTTCGGACGCCGGGTCGTAGGCCACACGCACCAAACGAGTCACGTCAATAGCTGTGAGGAGGTGGGCAGGCCCCGTCCCGGCCGCCTCAAGCGAGTGCGTCAAGTAGGGCAGTCGCGTCCCGATCTCACGGGCCACTTGATCGGTCGACCGCTTCTTCACACTCATGCGCTTCGTATCGAAAGTCAGCGTCACTGTGCAGCGCAGCTGCGCCGCCCCCGCGCGATACTGCGAGACAGCCTCGCGCACAACGCTCAGCGCGATCGCAGGAGCATTCACGTCAAGTCGAGCGTTCACCTGGCGCTCAAGGGAGCCACCCGTATCGGGCACCGTCTCCACGCAGACACTGGCCTGAACGATGCCGATTTCGCTTCCCAGGTCAGCAAGCCACGCGCCCCAGTGCGCAACCTGCTGGTCGATGCGTTCCTGATCGACCAGTGCAATACCCGACGGAGCGACCCCCATGATGACGCTCACGTGAGTATTGCCGTGGTGAACGAGGGCAAACGGGCGATCATACGAATCAACGTGCTCGCTGATACGCGATCCCGAAAGCAGTCCAGGAATACGAGCGCGCCCACCCGGGACAACACCGATCGGCCCGGACCTGTACACGGTACGTCGAGCTCGACGACGCCGAGCAAACGACACACGCTCAACCATCTTGTCCCACACACTCACGCCATGGGCGTCTCTGATCTCCATCGCCCCCAAAACGGACAGCCCTGAAAGTAACAGAACAGCTGCGTGCGTGAGGCCAAGCGATCCATAGACGAGGATTGACACGATGAGCAGTGCCAGTAGCGCCATCGTCTGGAAGAAGCTCAGTTTGCCCAGGCCCGCCAACCTGGGGTGACGCCAGTTCCCATACGTACGGATCTGTGTCTCTGTTGCACCGATCGTGCTCATGCGTGTGCTCCTTCCGCACTGGTTTCGACCATATCGTTGATTCCCCGTTGTGCCTGCGAAGCGCCATCTGCGACAGCCTGCACGATGAGGGCCGCTCCGCCAGTAGCAGCCCCCGCAGCTGCACTGCCTGCAGCGGCACCACCTTCGGCCGCCCCGGCAGCCGCTCCACTGGCTGCACCGTTGCTTGCACCGGCGGCACCACTCGAGCCCACCACTCCGGCATCGGGCGCAGCAGTAGCACCCGACGGAGAACCCGCTCCACTGGCTGCACCGTCATGAGATGACGGTGCCGGTGATGCATCTGCCGATACATGCCCCCTATGCACCACGTCGACCGCACCCGAAGCGACCGTCGCTGCCCCTGTAGCCGCGCCGCCGACCCCACCCATTGAAGAAGCAATCATCGCTCCCGTGGGCATGAGCAGCCCCACGAGCGCAAACGGACAAATGGCCGCGAACACCATGAGCATGACACCGACAAGAAAAGAAACAAACCCCTCCAGGCCACTCTCCGAGGTCAGGAAGAGGATTGTTGTCGCATAAATGACTGATACAGCCAACTTGTAGAGGACAAGTCCTGAGAAGAAGCCCAGGATTTTCCCCGCCCATGCACGCCCCCATGACGTGCTAATCGTTGACGCGATGATCGGTGCCAACCCCATTATCACCATAAGCAAAATCGATCGAATCCAAATCATCGCCATCTGAATGACGTTCGCAATTGTCCCTGCCAGTGCAAGCAGGAGAACAGCAGTTGTGCCCCCCGGAACTTGGCTACTGTCCCACAGGACCGGAATGATTCGTTTTCCGAAGGTTTCGGCACTTTCTTCCGTGACTGAGTCCAAGAGCCACACCGCCGTCTCGTCAAAGATGCTAATAAGAGTTGATGCCAACGTGAGCCCAGCTCCCGAAATGACGACGACTGTGACAAGAGACTGTGCAACTTGGCGCAGTGAATCACCACGACCGTCAATGATGACTTTGATTCCAGCGACAATGAGGGACGCGATCATCACCACAGCCAGGAGAAAGCGCAGGTAATCCTGCAGCTTATACGCTGGAGAAGAGGTGACGAAGAGCGAGGGAACAGGCGCCTTTACCCACCACGTTCCCAGATTGAGGATGATTTCTCCGAGGGACTTTGTCACCTCATTGACAAATTTTTCGAGCATCCCCATGCTAGTTCACGCTCCACGGGGTGATGCGAGTTTTTGCTTCATCCGTGAGTTCACCGATCCCCCAGGCCTCAGGGGTTTCGGGGTAGACAACCTTCCAGTCTTTCACCCACGTCATGCGCAGTGGAATGGTCAGCGTCTTGGGATCGTCTCCGAGAGTAAAGGTATAGACAACAAGCACATTGTTCTCATCACGGATTTCGTAGTAGTAGCCCGTGATATGCGCTTCCTGCATGGAGTAGACACCGGCGTGAGAGCGACTCGAGTCAAAAACCTTACCCGCGAGGGCTCCGTCGGAATTGTCTGCAAGGTCCATCGCGATCGAGTCACGCCGTTCGGCATCCCATGTTGAATGCAGGAGAAAGTTCGCACCAGCAGTAATCGCACCTTCAGCCGTATGTGAGTAGCAGTACGACAGATTTGTGCGATCCATAGCAGCGAATGGTCCCGCCTTAGTTGCAACCTCGACCGACCGACCTCCCTGGACAGTGCTCACGCGCGTCGCTCGAGGTGTTTGCCCCAACGGCAACATATTGACCTCGTCGACGTAACAAGGCTGCGAAATATAGTCCATTCCGAGCACGCCCTCCGTGGGGGTCGGGGAGGGCATGAGCGACGGCGATGCACTCGGTGACGGCGTGATCACCGTTGGCCTGCCGGTCGGCTGGCCTGACTGATTCGACGGCTGCTTTATTGTAGAGCCGCGCATTGCCAGCCCCACTCCCAGTCCAATCCCCATGGCCACAATGACAATGACAATCAGACCGGAGGCAATCACCCATGGGGATGCGAATGGGCTCCGTTCCCTTTCCTCATCGCTATCGCTCATCACATCGCTCCTTTAGACAAACTGCCTGATAATAATCGGTGCCGACACGACGATGAGAACACCGGCAATGGTCCACCCGATTTTTTCGACAGCTTCGCCACCAGCTCCGGGCCCTTGCCGGTTGTGAAGGGCGATCATCCCACCCGCGATAATCAGGCCGAGGACTCCGCAGATAATGCCAATCCACATGGCATTACCCAAAAGATCACTGATCTGCCTCATCAGTCCTGCAATGGTCTTCGGCTTCACGTCGGGAACAACCGACGTATCGGTCCCAAGTAGCGTGGTCAGTCGAGTCATAATGATCATCTGAGTGTCCTTTCAGTCCATGCCGCCACGGTGGCGGCAATCTTGGTGATACGGCGTGAATGATCGGCATTCACGTCGCTTTCCTTGGCGAAGCGCCACTGCGCCTGCCACGGAACGAATGCACAATGCGGGAATGCACCCGACGTGATCTGGAGTTGATCACGGAGCTCACGAGGGAGACGCCCGGGGGCATCAGCCCCAACAACGAGGCCAACGAGTTGCCCAGGGAGGGCACCTGACGCCCACTCGATAGCCACGTCCTGCGCTGCACGCAGCCCCGCCGCAGTTGAGCGGCAACAGACCACGATGCTCAAAAGTCGCGTGGGGTTGACGTGCTGCGGCCACGCAACACCAGCATCACCGGCACCTAGCAGATGCGCCCAGGTCGAGGCTCCTGCGCCGCCGTGGGCACCCACAATCCACAGGAGAGGGGCACCATCGACGGCGGAGCGCCGGATGTGCCGACGAACAGCAAGCCCATCGACGCCCGGGGCCCACGGGCGCGCAGCGGCCACAGCGGGCGGGGGTGGAATCGGCACAGACGAACCTTTAGGGGCCTGCCACGATTCTTGTGCAGGTGAGGTCAGACCTAGATCCGGATAAGACGGCATGTGCGCTCCTCTCTCTACGCCCTATCCGTCAGCACGTACACGCACACCGACGTGCACGCCGACAACCAGCCAAGATGGCATCATTAATACAGATCACTTGACACCTCCTGGAGCACCCCTCATGAACCATGACTCCCAGCCTGAACATCTCCAATACTGGGCCGTCACCTTCGACGGCCGCCCTCCCGGCGCCGGTGGCCAGCTCAACACCGCAGGATGGCCCTCAACCGATCGCGCCTACGCGATCGCGCAAGCCATCGACAAAGCGATGCGCCAAGGCATCGACATGTCACGCATGCGTGTCTTCCAGCGCCTCGAGATAACCGTCAAGAGTGAATGGGTCGAAGACGACGCCACCATTGACGATCAAGAACTCATTGACGACATCATCAAAGACATTCAGCAGATCGACGGCTATACATTTCCCGACAAACCATAAAAGGCCCGGAACTCCAACGGAAACGTAGCTACCTGACATTTTCGTCAGGCACCTCAAGGCGCCCTTGTGATCTACGCAATAAGCATTGTGTTGCGCCACGCGGCTGCGACGACAGCGGCCTGTTCAGCCAGCGATTTCTGATCAGCGTCGAGAGCATTCGCGACCGTTCCACGCCGTGACCCAACCAGCAGTGTCATCCACGCGCGGGCAGCTGTAGGACTCACCCCGAGAGAGGCGAGCGTGGCGTCGCGCGCGGCCATCGTGTGAGCATTCGCGACCGAGACATGAGCCGCAATCTGCGCGATACGCACGCTACCCGCCCACGCGAGCGTCGACGGCATACCTGCGTCGCGCAACGCGTCAATGACGCGCACAAACGGTCCCGTCAGTTCATCAATCCCCACATACAGCTCCCCGGCCCCACCAGCGAGGGAAGAACCCCCTTCGGGAACAACACCCTCGATGGTCACTGCGTTGCGGTCCTCCAGGCTTGCCAACGATTCCTCCGCAACCGCGCACTCAACGGCCCGCGACCACACTGCCCACGGGCGGCGGGCGCGAATCATCGACGCAGCGGAGGCACGCGCCTCCAGCCACGCCAACGTCAAGACATCAGCCAAAGCGTTTGATACCACCTCTCCTTCGAAGCGTGCCTGGCGAACCGCGAGGCGCCCAAACTGCTTCGGACCGTGCTCCAGTAACGTCACAGCTAGCCGGCTTGCCCCCCGTCCAACCCAGCCCGCCTGGCACGCCTCAACAAGGACAGCGCGTAACCCCTCGTTGTCATCCGGGTTAACCGCGCCTCCAGTGAAGACATCGACGACGACACCCAGGCTCTGCATCCGATCACGGGTCCGCTCAACGGCAACCGCGGGGTCACGGACCAGCTGGAAGCGCGAGGCGGCGCGATGTCCTTCTTCGCGGCGTTCTTCGCGCACGATCAGACCGCGTTCTTCGAGGGCTGCCAGGCCGCGCCAGACGGTGCGTTCACTGCGGTCGACGGCTTGCGCCAGCCAGGAGATTTCGACGATCGCGGCGCCGCGATCATCTGCGAGGACAGCAATTTCTCGGAGGCAGGCGCGAGCCGATGCACCTAATTTGCGCTGTTCGCGAGCCCAGGCAGGCCAGGACAAGACCACATCCACCATCTCAGGCCACCTCCCCGTCCACATGCTCAGCAATCACACGACCCGCGATCTGCTCACCAGATGACGCGAGCACCTCCAGCAGCACTGACGGCGACGGCTTACCACCTTGAGGGTTCTCCCGACGCCACGCATCCGCAAGAGCCTGCTGAACCGCAAGTTCAACCACTGCGCACCGAGCGGGCGACAACCCCGGAGCCAGCTCCTTCGCCATGTCATGAATCCGCATGTGCAACAACGACGGAGCCGTCTGCGCCACACGCTCATCCTCGGCGGCAGCTCGCTCGGCCTCAAGGCGTTCACGCTCACGCGTGGCAGCCGCAGCCTGAGCTCGAGGAGACTCCCCCACAGCCACCAGACGACGCAGCCTCGAAGCCACGAAACCCGACATCCGAGCAACGCGATCAGGCAACGGCGAATCCAGCAACCGCTTGATCTCCCCTGGCGTCCACCCGGCATCCAGCCGTTCGCGCAGCAAACCAACGACGAGGCCAAGACCACGCGCATCCAGCAGTCGCATCGACTCAGGTAGACACGCCGCCAAGATCGCTAGATCGGCTTCTGAGGCACTTTCAGCACCACGATCAGCCTCAGACTTTGGACTTCTACGGGGCTTCTGAGGGCCTCTGCGACCCTCTGGGGGCACTGACGTCGCCACCGGCGACGCAGCCTCCCCCTCGACAGTCACCTGATCGGCGTAGCCGTTGCCCAACCCAACCGAACCTTCAACCACAGGGGGTGGGGGGGTTAGGTTTGGTGGTTCTAATGGTGGTTCTTTCCTATAAGTAATGGTCGCAGACGTCTGCGCCTGTGAACGACGTGAATTTGCCACTGTGACCTCACTAGCGCAGATATTGCCACTGTGAGACTTTCGTTGAGATTCCAACGATTCCATCACAGGCGCAGAATCTGCGCTTGTGGCCTCGCGCACGTCAATGCGCAGCTCTGGATGGATCCGATAGACCGTGCCGCGACGATGCTTATGCTCACCCGTACGCGAGCACGATTCGGACGTACACCACTCGTAGCGCGCCTCGCGAGTCAGCGCCCCGCACGCCTCCAACTCCTTGAAGTACCCACTTAGCGCACGCGTCGAGCACTCCACACGGCTAATGAGACGCTCACGCGACACCCACGTCACATCCTGCTCGTTAGCAAACTCCGCCAACGAGATCAACACGATCTTCGCGCCGACCGAGATCCCACGAACCCGATCCAAAGCCCAAGCGACACCGTAGATGCTCACAATGAGTCACCTCCCCGCCCTACCCAAACCAGGCAACGGAACATCTGACATCGACGACTCGCGCTCAGGGTCGACAGTCGTGTACATCGCCTCGATGTCCGCAGGATCAAACAGAATTCGCCGCGACGGCGTCACCACATGCCGAACACGCCCCGCCTTCGCCCACCTCCGCAGAGTGTCCGGGGAAACACCTACAAGCTTGGCAGCCTCGCCAGCACTGATAAGCTGTTGCATTTTTTTCAGTGTCATACCATATATGATGCATCCATACGGTGTTACCGTCAAGAGATGTTATTGCAGTGTCTGCAGCGTTTGTGTACTATTGCAGCATGACGACAACGAAGGTTCAGCACGGACTAGCGCCCGACGAAGCGATCGGCATGACAATCAATCAACATTTGTTTGCACGCAAGATGTCTGGCAATAGTTTTGGGCCAGTTATCGGGGTTTCTGGAGCCACAGTGAGTCGCAAGCTGCGAGGAAACGTCGGCTGGTCGGTGACAGAACTACTAACTGCCGCCAGCTTCTTCAACATCGAGCCCGCAGACCTCATGCCCACCCCAGATGGAATGGGCGGATGGATTCCCGCACCCTTCAAACCTGCCAGGCGTCGAGATGCCGACGCATTGGTGCCCCAAGTCGGGCTTGAACCGACGACCCACGGATTATGAGTCCGCTGCTCTGACCGACTGAGCTATTGGGGCCCTGCTATCCTAACGGAGGAAGGCGCGAGTCTTCCACCGACGCCGCTCGCTGATCCGTCGATCACGCTGTAGCGACACGGGACCTTAGTCATACCTATTGTGATTTTGCAAGGTTTGACCCAAACAAATTAAGGAGATGGCATGAACGTCGCGGAGCAGATCGTGGCTCAACTCGTTGACGCGGGAGTCCATCGGATCTATGGAATCGTCGGCGATTCACTGAACCCAATCGTTGACGCAGTGCGCAAGACCAGAGGCTCGAAAAAGGGCGGCATCGACTGGATTCACGTCCGCCACGAGGAGTCCGCTGCGTTTGCCGCGTCTGCGGAAGCTCAGTTGACGGGCAAGCTCGCGGTGTGTGCGGGTTCGTGCGGCCCGGGCAATCTTCACCTCATCAACGGTCTGTATGACGCAAACCGCACGGGTGCGCCGGTCCTGGCCATTGCCTCGCACATTCCGAGCGTCCAAATCGGGTCGATGTACTTTCAGGAGACCCACCCGGACCGTATCTTCGAGGAGTGCTCGGTCTACAACGAGCTCATTTCCTCCGCGGCACAGTCGCCGCGCACGGTGAACTCAGCGATCCGCCACGCGGTCGGCTTGGGCGGCGTCTCGGTCATCACATTGCCCGGCGACGTCTCTGACCTCAAGGCCGTTGAGCACGTTCCCACCTACGCGCCCGCGCGCCCCGCGACGCTTGCTCCCAACGCCACCGATATTGAAGAGGCTGCAGCGCTCTTGAACAAGGCCGACAAGGTCGCTATCTTCGCTGGCGCCGGTGTCGAGGGAGCTCACGACGAGGTCATCGCGCTGGCGGATGCGCTCAAGGCACCGATCGGCCACTCGCTGCGCGGCAAGCACTTCATCCAGTACGACAACCCCTTCGACGTGGGCATGACGGGCCTGCTGGGCTACGGCGCGGCCGCCGAGGGCATGAACGACGCTGACGTGCTGATCCTGCTGGGTACCGACTTCCCCTACGACCAGTTCCTGCCGGACACCCCGACCATTCAGGTGGACACGCACGCGGAGAAGCTGGGCCGCCGCACGGACGTCGGCCTCGCGATCCACGCGCAGGTCAAGCCCTTCATCGAGGCACTCCTCCCCCACCTGCGCGCGAACCGCTCCGATTCCTTCCTGAAGTCCAAGATCAAGAAGCACTCGGAGATCATGCACGCTCCCGTGGGCGCATACACGCGCAACGTGGAGAAGATGCGCCCGATCCACCCCGAGTACGCGGCCCACCTCCTCAATGAGACGGCCGCGAAGGACGCGATTTTCACCGCGGACACGGGCATGTGCAACGTGTGGACCGCCCGCTACATTGATCCGCTCGGCACGCGCCGTCTCATCGGCTCCCTGCTGCACGGGTCGATGGCGAACGCCCTGCCGATGGCCCTGGGCGCTCAGGTCGCCTACCCGGATCGCCAGGTCGTGTCAGTGTCGGGCGACGGCGGGCTCTCGATGCTTCTCGGCGAGCTCATCACCGCGAAGATGTACGACCTGCCGGTCAAGGTGGTCGTCTTCAACAATTCGACGCTGGGCATGGTGAAGCTGGAGATGCTGGTCAACGGCCTGCCTGACTTCCAGACAGATGTCCCTGATACGAATTACGCGGACATTGCCCGCGCAATTGGCTTCCACGCGGAGCGCGTCGAGGACGCCTCTCGCCTGGAGGACGCGTACCGCGAGGCATTCGCTGCGCCCGGCCCCGCCCTCGTTGAGGTCATCACGGATCCGAACGCGCTGTCACTTCCACCGGCCATCACGGGCGGCCAGGTCGTCGGTTTCGCGACCGCGATGAGCAAGATCGTTCTCAACCGCGGCATCGCTGAGGCTTTCTCAATGGCTACCTCCAACATGCGCAACATCCCGCGGCTGTAGGTCGTGCGTCGCCCCCGAAGGCGAGGCTGGGGTCGGGTCGTTCACGCAACCCGCCCCCAGCCTCACGCACGTTTAACGTGGGGATCGTGTGTCGGCCCGCGAACGCACGAGCTTGGCCACGCACCACAAGCCCCCGCCGCACAGGAGAAGTCCAAGGGCTGCGGGGACAATGACGGAGGCCCCCGCCTCACCCGCAAACGCCACGCTCCACAGGGTTTTTGCGATGGCGATCAGCGCCATGACCGCTAGACCGAGCCAGAGATTGCGCCGCCATAATGCTGCCGCTAGCGCCGCCAACGACAGTGGAACCATGACCGTGAGGAGGACCTTACCGGGCGTCCAATCACCCTGCAGGTACTGCTGTTCAAACTGGAGGAACTGCTGCACGCGCGGGCTCACCTGACGCGGTGGGGGAAACCATCCCATGCTGGTGAGGAGGAGGAGCACCGTCGCCATAATCCCCGCGCCGCTGCGCTTGTAGGCGAACCAGCACAATGGAATGAGGAAAAGCGGCCGAATATACCAGCTCAGCTGGTTCTGGTGGCGTTGCCATAGCCAGTCCCAGAAGCTCGGCACCGTGAAGGCTGCAGCAATGAACGCGACAATCAAGGCGCCACAGACGAATGCGATAGCTGTGTCATACTTTCGCAGTACCACCAACATGCACACAGGCTAGCACTCCCATCGAAACGTCACCGTCACGCATCCGTCGTCGGGTTGGTTGTTTGCGCCGCGCATCCACGTGCACGGGGTCAACAATCGGCCGTATCGCAGTCATTCGGAGCGCACCATGCACTCCGGCCCAGCGCGAAGACATCCCCTTCTAGCTATAGCGTCGGGCAATCGAGACGGCCTCGGGCACGTAGGAGCGACCGAAGAGGGCGCAGTGGACCATGATGATGTGCATCTGGTGCAGGGCGACGCGCTCGCGCCAGTCGTCCGCCATCGCAGAGGCCTCGTCGTAGGCGGCGAGGATGCGTTCGAGGTGCGGGCAGCCGAAGACGGCGAGCGCCGCCAGGTCCTCCTCGGCGTGGCCGCCCTGCGCGGCGGGGTCGATCAGGACGGCGCCCTCGGGGGTCCACATGACGTTTCCGCTCCAGAGGTCGCCGTGGGTGCGGGCCGCGCCGATGCCTCCGGTCCGGGCGATCACGTCGGCGACGAGGCGCGGCTGGCCGTGGTCGAGGGCACCAGATTCGAGGCGCTCGCACAGGCGCTCGATAAGAGCCCTGTCGGACGCGCTGAAGGCCGGCGCGTCCAGGTAGGGGGCGATGCGTTCGCGCGCGTAGAAGGCACCCCAGGATCGGCACGAGGCCGGGGCCCGGTCGTGCGCTGTCTCGCCGCGCGCAGGGCGGCCGGGATGGCCCGCATCACTGGGCACACCGATGCCCGCATGATGTCTGTCGCCATTGTCGTCATTGTGGGCATGCCGAGGCAAGGTCAGGTGAGCCTCCCCCATCCACCCGTCGCCCTCGAACCCGGGCGGTGGCGCGCCCAGGTGGGGTGCGCCGGCGGCGTGCGTGTGGGCGAGGGCGCGGCCGAACCGCTCGGCGGCCTCGGCAGTTGGAGGGACGGAGACCAGACGCGGTTCCTCGAGCCACGTCGCGCCGAGATCGAGGACGGGCACGACGGCTGCCCCGGGGTCCGAGGCCTCGGCCAGCCACGCGAGGCCCGCGACCTCGTAGGCGATCCGCCCGCGGCGGCTATCCGCTTTCCTGATGGTGTCCATCGTGTGTTACCTCCTATCTGCGTGGAAGCTGCGGCGCTCCCTCGTCTCTTGGCGCTTCAGCACGCGACGAGTCCACGATATCAAGGGTTATGCGAGGCATCCGGGACTCCTCCAACGCTCAGAAAAGTTGCAGGTCGTCCGCTCGAGAGTGGATCGCTAACGACTCAAGTTCCCTATCGAGCGGGCGATGGCTTGACCGAGAAGATAGAAGCTACGCTCTGTGCCATGCAGATTGTCGGGTTCCGGCCCATCCTCCGCTACAGGAAATAGACCCGAACGGAAGATCAAAACCTCGTATTGTTCCTGGTACTGCGGCGCTGCTGGATCATCAGAGCCATAGAACAACTCGATCGTTCCTTCTTTAGGCATCCCAGCTTCGGTCGTTCCATCTGAAAAATTGCCCTCGAGGCGCCAGTAAGTCCGAATCGAGCAGCCAGGAGGCAGAGTTCGTTCAGTCTCAAAAAGGATCTTAACGTGTTCAGCCACGTCATCGATCTTTTCCGGCCAGTTGTCGAATTGGATATGCAAGTTTCTCGCAGCTGTCTTACCGACATTCGTGATCCGAAGATCAAAATGACGACGTCCAGCCAAACTCGGAACAATATCGGCATACACGTATGGACGCGTTTGTGCGATGCTATCCAATTTCATCTGCTCATTGGCTTCCGCAGCTGCGTTACTCGCTGCCTTCGAGGCGCGCATAGCTGATACAGCTGTGAAGCCGGCCCACACCGCTGCAACTAGTAGCCCCAAAGTAAAAACGGCAGTCGCAAAGGACGACCATGCAGCGACAGACTCGGCCCAGGACACTGTGTTCATGGTTGTCAATGCTATCCATTCGATTAACTCCTCAAAGCCAATTGAAAGATCCAATCGATGATTGCTTTCCAAGATGTTGCATCACCAGGGCAACCAGAAAACCTTCGCAGCCCCACACAATTGCTGGTTACGTTGCGCACTCCGGGCTAGGAACGGGGACAAGAGACAAAGAACCGTTGTCAGACGTAACCGGATCTGGGCACCCTCTTGTGCGCACACTGTGGCCCAAGGACTCGCACGTGAACCCGATGATCTGCGCGCGGGCAGCGCCGCCCACGTGCATACTCAAGGGTTAACGTGCGCATCAAAGGGTTAACACGCATATTCAAGGGTCCACGTGCACACAACACACCACGCGAGACAATGAATCCGCCAAAGCGCAGACCCATTCAGCCAAAACCATCGTCGTTGGGCGCTTTTCGCCCAACGGGTATGCACGTTGGCAACAACAACGCTCCAGCCCACGGCCCTACGCCACCCAGCGTGGGAGAATTGCGCCATCCAAGGCTCCGACACGCCGGCGAAACGCCTCCAGAGGGCTTCGCATGGCGCAAAACCCCACCACCGCCGGCGCGTGGAGCACGCGAGGACCACACCTGGGCCTATGCAGATAGCTTGTCCTGATGCGGATAGGTTATCGGAACGCGGATAGGTGAATAAGCTATCCGCATCCTCGTAACCTATCCATATCGCAATAACCTATCCGCGTACGTGACTGGTTTCGCCGGGATAGAGGGCAGTGACGCACGGGACGGCCTGGCCTCATGGCCGGTGGAGGACATCGAGGCCTGATTGCAGTACCAGAGGGCGCGACAGAGTTCGCCCAACAGACAGCCCACCCGCCCACACGCGCAAAGAAACTCGCCCGGCAGGCTACAAAACGCCCCTTTTGGGCCATGTTGCCCGCGCTGGGCGAATATTGTCGCGCTATCGGCATTGACAGGTCGCGCTGGGCGAACTTTATCGCGCCCACGCTGCTTACCGCGCCGTGAGATGAAACCATCAACACCAATGCAGGGACCTCAGGACGCCTCCATGAAACCCACGACGCCTTTGCTCGATGAAATAGCGCCGAAAACGGGTGTATCTGGCTCGCAATGGTGCCGTCGGTTTCACCAGAGACGGAGCACGCGCCAGCAAAGGCGATGACGGTTTCACGAGAGTTCCCGAACGCACCGGTGGGCGGCGGTGGGGCCTGGCCGCGGTGCCGGTGGGCGGCGGTAGGGCCAGGGCGGGTCTGGAGACAACGTGCCACCGCACACAGCACCGCAGGCGCCGCCGGTGTGGAGGGCGCCGGAGGGTCCGGAGGGTACGGGCGGGCTTCGAGATCGACCACTCCGAGCCTTTAGGCTCGCGTGTGGCGATCTCGCGGGCGGCCGGGCCCGACGGCGCCCGGAACACCCGTGGGGCCTCAAGCAACATAATGCAGGAAGGCCGCCGCCCACGGGCACACCAAGCAGCCCGGCCACGCGGCCGGGCCCGACGGCGCCCGGAACACCAGCGGCGCCACAACAACGCACCACCCCAACAACACCCAGGCATACAAAAAACCGACATCCGGATCGGATGTCGGTCTGTGGTGGAGCTAGGGGGATTCGAACCCCCGACCTTCTCATTGCGAACGAGACGCGCTACCAACTGCGCCATAGCCCCAAGGACTCAAACAGCTTAGCACCATCACAATCGGCCATGCAAGCCGACCACCGCCGCGTGCGGCATGACACGGAGAGGGAACCGACAAGGGCCACAGGCAGGCAGCGCGGCATTATCGAGCACCCCACTGCGAACACTCCACGAGGGACGACACCCCTACTTCTCTGAACGCACGCATCCGCACCAGCCACCCACGAGCCCGGATATGCGACCGCGCCGCGGGCCCGAAGGCCCGCGGCGCGGCATCAGCAGCTGAGAGGTCCCCTATTGGGCGCGTCGCGCGTCCAGGACGGCATCCAGGTCCAGGGCGACGGCCTGATCGGCGACGACCTCGGCGGTGGAGCGGGCGCCCACCTGGGCAGTCTGTGCGATCGGGCGCGCCGGGACGGCGGCGGCGATGCGCGGGATGCCGCGTAGGTCAGTGTCGGCGTGGACGATGCGGCCGCGCACGCGCTCGCGCGACGCGTAGGTGGGTGCGGGGATCGGCGCGACGGTCCATGCGCGGGCCGGGGTGTCAGCGACCTCGACGACCTCGGGCACCTCGACATTAAAGACGAGGGAGGGGACGGAGCCGGTCTGGGGTTCCGTGGCCTCGACTACCTCGGAAACCTCCTCCGAAGTGGAAGACGAAGCCTGAGTATCCGCAGGAGCGGCAGCGGTGGGACGCCCAGCGCCGCGCACGTCGCCGCGAAGCTTGGTCAGCAGCTCAAGTTCACGTTCGGAGGCGCGCTGGGAGCGCACGGCGGCGACACGGGACGTAGCCAGGGAGGCGACGAGCGCGGCTGCCGGGATGGCGATCCATACCCACGCGATGGAGGTCGCTGCGATCACGATGCCGAGCACGACGGTCGCGAGCGCGCAGACTCCAGTGACGACCATGCGGCGGCGGCCGGCGGCGCTTTCGGCGGCGAGACGGGCGGCGCGACGGGCACGCAGCTTCGCGATCTCACGGACCGCCTTGTTGTTGCGACGGTCGATAACGGGACGCGTGCGCCCCGTGGTGCCCTGGTGCATGCTGCCTCCGCTCGTCAATGCGCCTCGCGCCAGGATGGTTCCGCTGGCGTGCTCGCATGTGTCTAATTCTGGCTCATTCGTGTGGATCATGCGCAGCCTCGGAGAGAAACGGTCAATTTCTCGAGACTGAACGATTGCTGTCCTGCGTGCAACGAGCGAGGGTACCGTCGCGATGAGCGCGACGAATATCGCTGCAATGACGAGTCCACCAATCTCCACCCTCACAAAGTACGGGCGTTTGTGACGCTGCGCTTTGTGCGATGGGCGCGTGTCGGGCTCTCAAACCTCTCGGTAAAAAGAGAAGTAACCACAGGTATCACACCTGTAACATTTGCCCCACATGCACCGTTCAGGAAGCAAAGAAAGCCGCTGACTCAGTCGATCGCCGAACTCCCCCACCGACGTCGCACGAGGCCACCCTCAGGCAGGGACTCAGTATCAATAAAGAACGCGATATGGTCCGCCCACTGCCCACCGATGTGCATGAAGCGCGGACGCAGCCCTTCCTCCACGAGGCCGAGGCCTCGGCACACCCCCAGGGAACGCTCATTCTCGGGACGCACGCACACCTCGACGCGATGCAGCCCCAACTCGCCGACGACGAGGTCGAGAACGAGCGCCGCTACCAGGGATCCCAGACCTCGCCCCGACCATTCGGAGACGATCCAGTAGCCAAGCATGCCCGTCGACATCGCACCCCAGTGCACGTTGGAGATGGAGAATTGGCCGACGAAACACCCATCGATCTGGACGCCGAAGATCAGGCCTGTCCCCTCGCGATGGTCTCGATCAGCGCGACGCATGTACTGCGAAAACGTCGGAATGTGTTCGAGCGTGTCCGGGGGCAGGGTCGCCTCCCACGGGCGCAGCCAGTGCCCGTCGGTGCGGCGCACGGCGTCGAGCGTGCGATGCTCCTCGCCGTGCACGGGGCGCACGACAAGCTCGCGCGGGCGCGGATTCGGCTCGGTGCCTCTGCGCAGGAAGTCGCGGCCGACCGGGTCGGCCACGCGCAGCGTGAGCATCTCAATGTCGCGGCCCCACACGCGCGGGGAGCGACGGAACAGATGCCTCATTCGAGAACCAGGCACTGCAGGCGTTCACCCGCGCGCACCGTCGTCACGTCCTCGGGGACGACCGCGAGAGCGTTGGAATCCGCGAGCGCGGACAGCAGCAACGAGGCAGGGGTGCCCATGACGGCAGCGTTGTAGCCGGAGCGGGGGGAGCCGGTGAGGCGCACGCGCACGAACTCGCGGCGGCCTCGCGGAGAGTACCAGGAGCGGTCAATGGCGGCGCGCACGACGGGGCGGTTGACGGCGGTCCAGCCCTGCATGTGGCGCAGCGCGGGGCGGACGAACACCTCGAAGCAGACCTGGGCGGAGACGGGGTCGCCGGGAAGGCAGACGATGGGCGTGCCGGGCTGGCCGTCCTCGGCGCCGACGGTACCCACACCCATGATGTGGCCGGGCCAGGCGGCGACGTTGTCGAAGCGGACCGTTCCGAGCGCACCGAGGACCTCACGGACGGTGTCGCCGCTGCCGTAGGAGATGCCGCCGGTCGTCAGGATCAGGTCCGCGCGGACCAGCTGGTCTTCGATGGTCTCGCGCAGGCGAGCACGCTCGTCCGGGACGGCGGCGACACGGAAGGTCTGTGCACCGGCGTCAGCGACCGCCGTCGACAGGGCGTGACCGTTCGCGTCGAAGACGGTGCCGGGGCGGGCCTCGCCGCCGGGTTCGACGATCTCGTCACCGATCGAAATGATGACGACGCGCGGGCGCGGGTGGACCAGCACGCGGTCGCGGCCCACGCCGGCGAGGAGCGCCATCTGGCGGGCACCGATACGCGTGCCGGAGCGCAGCACCGTGTCGCCCTGCGCAACGTCCTCCGCGCGGCGGCGAATGTTCTCCCCATTGGCGGGGGCGGTACGCAGGGCGACCTGGGCGATGCCGTGATCCGTGAACTCGAGGGAGACCACGGCCTCGGCGCCGGAGGGCATGGGCGCGCCGGACGCGATGCGGATCGCGGTGCCGGGCACGAGGGCCGCCGGGTCGACGGCGCCAGCGCGGATCTCCTCGGTGACGGGAAGCGTCACCGGCGACTCCAGGGTGGCTCCCTCACAGTCACGGATGCGAACGGCGTATCCGTCGCACGCCGACAGGTCGGCGACCGGGAGGTTGAAGGGGGCCTGCACGTTCTCTGCGAGCACGCAGCTCACCGCGTCAGCGAGCTGAACGTCAAGCGGCGGCAGCGCGTGGGCAACGGCCATGCAGTCCTGGTAGAAGTCGGCAACGCTTCGCA